>OGQO01001137.1_pt1 | contig 25494 bp, 25 predicted proteins | sample 1553241 | NCBI WGS metagenome assembly OGQO01 (sample SAMEA2579933, study PRJEB22360) | human gut metagenome | biome: human gut; feature: human-associated habitat; material: faeces | place: Denmark | collected 2008/2010
CAACCAGAAAAAATCGAAATTGATGCAAACGAAAGGGCAGTTAATGAAAAGTCTCCATACTGCTTTTTCGTTTGCACCACCTTCGATTCTTTCCTTAACGATTTTTCTAACCCAAAGTTGCATTCTAAAATCACCAGCTGTTAATAGGGCTTTTTCTGTGAAACTCTATTAAAGTGCGTCTTCTTTTCAAATCTACCTTCCTCTTTTCTCGATTTCGCACCGTTAGTCATTAACCTGAGCAGACACTTGTCTTAAGTTGACACTAGGTTAACCACATTGGGTCTGACCCCAAAATCTTTTTTGATCGTAGTTTTCCGTTTTCAGCCCGGTAATCATACACTCAAGTCTTGCAACTTTTTTCTCATATGTATTGATTGCAAATTCAATACGATAATTTATCCCCTCAGATAAATTAACATTAAACACTTCATTTGCAATGCGATCCAACGAGCCAAGATATTTCTGCGTCCCCCAGTTCATGGCCACCAACACATCAGCGATAACCTGTTTGCAATAGCCGGTTCCATGATAATCTTTATGGGGTCTGACCCAAATGTTTCCCCTATTAAGCAAATCCATAGCAAGCTAAAAATTTTAATGAGGACAGACCCCAATGCTTGTGCTTGCGGAAAATTAAGCGCTTACGTTTTTTTAAGTATAGCAAAAAATCTAGAGCTGGCACTCTAGATTTTTCTGGCTTACTTGAAAATATAATTGCTTTTCTTAGCTATTCATATACTAACACGTTTTTCTTTTAAAATCAACTTGAAAACATGAATTGCTCAAAATATATTTTTATGCTATCATGGATTTGCTGTCGACTCTTTCCAGCGGAGGGAGGTGACTTATTTGGAATACATAATTGCTTTTCTTATTTCTGTATTGGCATCTGTAGTTGGCTACTATATTTGCAAGTGGTTAGACAGAAATGACAGACAGCACTAGCCCAAACGGAATAGTCCACCTTAACGGACTTGAGAATCCTGAAGCTGGCACTTCAGGATTCTTTTATTTCTGATCCTTTTTCTTTAAGAAAATCGTAAGGGGGTCTGACCCCAATGACCCACTGGCGATTACCGTGACCGGACTTACACCGGCAAGTGTAGTCCAGCTTTGCTGGACACACGCATAAAAAAAGAGACTCCTACTGCATCTACAGTAAAAGTCTCGCTATTTAATCACTTTCCGAGTTATTGAGTATCAATAGCTGTACTGACGAAGAAGTGAACACGGTTGGCTAGCTACTCCCTTTTATTTTTCCAGTTTATCAAATCTATTTCTTTTCGTCAACATTTTTTATTCCTGTATCGTCAGAGATTTTACGCTGCATACCTCTTCAGCTCTTTCTCTACTTCATCCATATTTTTTTCTCCGTAAATGGTCAGCTTTGCCTTTTTACGAACCGCCATGCCAAGCACACCCAAAATGGATTTCGCATCTACCATACAGTGTCCATAAGATAAATCTGCTTCATATGGTACTTTGGATACGGCTGAAACGAAATTAATTGCTTCTTCTGGTGTATTTAAATAAATGTTCATGTTTTTCATAGCTTATTACTCCTTGCTTTTATTTCTTTGTATTTCTCTTTTTAATATGCAATCATCGGAATGGAATCCGCTGTTTCCTCGCACGGTTCTTTCTGTCCGTCTGCGACTTCGTAGATTTCGCTGCTGCACAGCTTAATCTGTTCCATCATATCCGGATATGGCTGTGAGCAGATGTCGAACAGTCCGATGTTGTAGTTTTCTCCGTCAAAACGTCCCAGCACAAACTGATCATAGCACTGGAAGTAATGGCAACCGACGCCGTTTGGGTGGGCAGCGGCTTTTTCGCAGTAATGGCGATAGGCAATTCCGCGGTCTTTCTGAGAAAGTACGCCCTCCAGACCGGTTGCCGGAAGTCCTGCATCGAGCGCTCCAAAGTGAAATTCTCCGATCATCACCGGCAGATCCACACCAAGGTCTACGATGTTCTGAATCGCGCTCGTCGGGTCAACCGCGTAGCAGTTGATCGAAAAGACATCGAAATTCTCCCATCCCTCCACGAGATCCGGATCGGAAATCCAGGCCCAGCGCATACCGAGAATCATATGATTTTGATCGACTGCTCTGCAGGCACGAGCCGGAATTTCCACGTAGCGTCGCAGCATATCTCTCGAAAATGCCCGCATATCTTCTTTTGCCGCGTCAGAACGTTTGGAAATTTCCTTCTGCGGGCGGTACAGATCTGCGAAGCTTACAAAATCAGTATTCCATGCCTGATTTAATGCATCGATGGACTGATATTTTTCCTCCATCTGCGCGATCAGTTTTTCTTTGCAGCTTGTGCGCGCCGGGTTGTACAGTACTTCATCTGCCAGCACCAGATTATCCACAAATGCCCAGCTCGGCTCATTCCGCAGGAAATATCCGATCATCCATGGATCGTTGGCACGCGCTGCTAATTCCTGCGCATTTTTCTTTGCTGCCTCTTCATATTCCTCGTTGAACACATCCGGGAAATCACGGAAAATGTTCTGCTTTGTTGTTGGGAATTCCGGAAGTGATGTTACATAAGGAATTTCCGTTGTTCCAAACAGCTCATCGCTGCTCCAGTTGCCAAGGGTATTCATACCGTGGGCTTTTAGCTGTCCGACAATCATCGGCCGCCAGTTTTCTTTCCATTTTTCTCCCCAGACGCGGTACAGATTTGCTTTCGAATACGAAAAGCTTTTAAATTTCCGTCTTCTTCCGGGGATCACATGCTGGGATTGAAAAAACACTCCGTAGTCACTATCGTCTTCGGACGGCAGCCAATCGAGATTTTTTTCCAGGCCATCGATCCGGCAGTCGATTTCCGGGCCGACACAGTCCGGGCCGATACTTAAGAATGCATAGCCAAGCGGATCAACCAGCCACCACGTTCCGTTCTCTTCTTTTACTTTCGAAAAGAATCCTGTGCCTTCCGTCAGTTTTTTTCGCGTCCAGCCACCGTATTTTGACCAGTCCGCAAACGGGAACGGCTTTCCCTGTTCCGCAAGCTGGCAGTTCATTTTTTCTTTTAATTCCTCTTCGGAATGAATTTTTTCTTTCCATTCTTTCCGCTTGTTCTGTCCGAAGGCATCTACCAGCTTTTCATCCGGCAAATTCACCTCCGGCACTTCTTTTACGAAATCCAGATCTGTCAACGCAATCTTCTGATTATGAAATGCCTGCAAAGAAGAAAGCTCTACTCTGGTGATCTCTTCCTGCGCAATCCTTCGTCCGTGACACACAATTTTTAAATCGCCCGGCAGGTTTTCCGGAAACAGAATATTTCCCTCAAACCATGTGCGGTCAATGCACATCTGTGTTTCCAGCTTCGGCAGAATACCAAATCGAATATTCAACACCGGCTCCGCCGGATCGTCTCCATAAACCAGAAGATTCATGGAAACACTGTGTTCTTCCAGTGCTTTTACTTTAAATACAAAATACCGTTCTTTTCTGGAAAGGAACTCCGGAACCAAAATACCGGCTCCCTCTTTGTCCAGTTCCAGCAGTGCGCCTCTATCGTTTGTCTCCAGAATTTTGGCACCTTTTGTCAATCTTTCTTCCCCAATACAAAAACTCATTTTTTTCGTCCCTCTCTTTCCTGTTTACCGTTTTTCTTACTTTCATTTTAAAACCTGTACAGGCTTTTTCCATACCCGGTTTTTAAGGTTCTGTCCACTCTTTTAAAATATCTCTATTTCTGATCTCACATCTCCCACGTTACCGCTGCATTGCGGTCGCAGACAAGATTTTGTCCCTCAACTTTCAGTTCCGCCACCTGTACAACCGCTTTATTTCGATCACGCTCCGTAAAGCGTGCTTTCTCTTCGTCTGTAAAATCGCCCTCATTTTCGCCGGCATACGGATGGCAGAAATAGAAGATAAACGCTCTTCCATCCTTCACAAGGACATCCGCATGATGTCCCATTCCTGTGTCCATCGCTCTTGTGCCGGATTCCCGCAAAATATCCTCACACCGTGTCCAGTGCGTATAATCTTCCGATGTATAAACCGCAAGCCCGTTCCAGAAATCCGAAATCATCCAGATTTTTCCGCCGAGTTCAAACACATTCGGTCCTTCCTGGCCGCAGTCCGCAACCTCTTCTCCAACTACATCCCAATGATACAGATCGTAGCTGACCGCTGCGTATGTTCTGCTTTCTTTATCCTCGTCCTTGTACCACATTTTATACGTATGCGGTGCAATTTCATAAACACAGGCATCAATCACACGCTCGGAATTCAGATCAACCCGTCCTTCAAACCGCCAGTCCCAGAGGTTTGTCGACGTATAATGCAGCATCCATCTCGGATACTCCCAGTCGTTTGGAATGCCGGTGATGTAGGAGACATACATGTGATACAAGCCCTCTGCCTCGATGATCTCCGGTGCCCAGAACGTATTGTGTCCCGGCTCAATATCAAGTCCCTCGAGTGTTCCACGGTACAGCCATTTTGCGCCATCCCGGCTTGTTGCAACTCCAAGGGCTGTTCCATGTACCCAGGACACACCAATCGGAACATCCGTGGCACGGCGCTGAGTATAAAACAGGTACCACTGCTCCTCTTTTCTGTTCCAGATGATCGTCGGATCTGTCGGACAGTCGTAAATCGGATCCCGGAATAACGGAGATGGTAAGGTAACGTTCCGTTTCTGCTTTACTTCTATTTTCATTGTTTTTGTTTCTCCTTTTCACGTTCAGAATTCATGATCATTCACGGATTCCCAGCACGCTGTAATCCGAACTTTTCTACTTGTTTTTTATTTTAAAAGATTCTCTCTTTTTTTTGTATGGAATATTTTCACCTGTTTTTGTCAATTTTTCACTTTTTTGCCTGTATACGACAGACCAAAAAAGAAAAGCCTGTCGACACACTGCAAATGCAGCGGCCAGACAGGCTTCGCAGATGATGCCAGACCAGTCGATCAGCCTTTTACGCTTCCGACCATCACACCTTTTTCAAAGAATTTCTGTGCAAACGGATACACAATAATCAGTGGCAATGCTGACAGAACCATGCAGGCAAGCTCAATGGTTTTGTAGTTTGCCGCAGAGTTTGACATGGTTGTCAGGACACTCGATGCGCCGGCACTCATGGTCTCCCCAAGAGATGCTGCAGAAGCACTTGCCTTGGTGATCGAGAGCATGTAATACGACAGAGTCTGAATATCTGCAGACTTTGTATAATACAGCGTCTGGGTATAATCGTTCCATGTTCCGACCGCGGTAAAAATACCCAGTGCGGAAATAACCGGTTTGGACAGTGGAAGAACCATTTTAAAGAAAATGGTATATTCTCCTGCTCCGTCAATTTTCGCCGATTCAAACAGAGAATCCGGAATTGCTTTAAAGTTTGTATTGAAAATAATTACATTGTAAAAGCCACCGAACAGAGACGGCAGAATATAAACCCAATAGGTATTATAAATATGCATGGCATTGAACAAAATGAAGTATGCAATGACTCCGCCATTCAGATACATACTGATAAAACCAAGTACTGTATAAAACTTCTTTCCTGTCAGATGATTTCTGGAAAATCCATATGCAAACATCGCTGTAAAAATTGTCTGAATTACCGTCACAATTCCGGTACGGCTTAATGTAATACCAAAGGCTTTAAATATGTCTGCATTTTTAAGTACACTTTTCCAGCTATCCAGGGAAAATTCACCCGGTATCAGAAGTGCAAATCCATGCTTCGCGATGCTGTCTGCACTGTTCAGGGAATTAATGAGAGAATACCAGACCGGATAAACCGTAATGATCATAATCAGAACCATCACAATCGTCAGGATGATATTAAAACGTTTTTCCCGTTTTGATTTTATTTTATTCATGGTGTCTCCCTCCTCTTAGAACAGTCCGTTATCTGTCAGTTTATTCGATACAAAGTTTGCTGCCGTCAACAGAATGATCGCAAGAACTGATTTGAAAATATTGACAGCTGCTGCCATACCAAATTGTAACTGCTGCAGACCAACCTTATAAATATATGTATCAATTACTTCACTTCGCTCCAGGTTAAAGGAGTTCTGCAGAACGTAAAGCTGATCAAAGTTGTTGTTCATGATGCCTGCTACTGCGAAGATAACCATGATCACGATGGTTCCCTTGATACACGGAACGGTGATGTGAAGCATTTTCTGAATTCTGCTTGCGCCGTCCAGATCGGCTGCTTCATAGAGTTCCTGATCAACTCCTGAAATAGCTGCCGTATAAAGGATTGTGCTCCATCCCAGCTCTTTGATCAGATTGGAAATAATAGCGATCGCCCAGAAATACTGAGGTTTTGCCATAAATACAACAGGCTCTTTGATAATATGCAGCTTCTGCAGAATCAGATTCAACATTCCTCCATCTGCACCGAGCATGGTGATAATAATACTTCCAAACACAACCCAGGAGATAAAGTGCGGCATATAGGTTACTGTCTGAACAACTTTTTTGAATTTCTGATTTGCAATTTCATTGATCAGAAGAGCAAATGTAATAGCCATAAAAATATTGATGACGTTTCCAATCAGGTTGATACCAAGCGTATTTATAAGCATTCTGCGGAAATCAAAATTTCCGAAAATTACTTTAAAGTTCTGGAATCCATACCATGGACTGGTGAAAACACCCTTGATTCCTTCGATGACACTGTAGTTCTTAAATGCCAGAATCAGGCCGAACAGCGGCACAATGGAAAACATCAGCATCATGACTGTACCGGGAATCATCAAAGAATGCAGTTCCAGCTGTGTATGAAGATCATAACCAAGGCGAAAGCCTTTTTTCCTTTTATTTTTCATGTTTTCTTCCCTCTTCTTAATTTTCATGGCTCTCAAAAGGAAACGCGGGGACCGGAGCGTTTTTGCTGCTCCCGGGCCTCCGCGTTTCTTTTGCCACTTCTCTTTTTCTGATTCAAAAGCCCCGTAGCTCAAAAAGGATTCTACCTGTTAAAATTTATTTATACAGATCCGCATTTACATCCTCAATGCTGGTTCCCTTTTTCTCACAGTATTCTTTATATACCTTGTCATACTCTGCATCAATCTCTTTGATGCTGTAGCTGTCCAGGGTATCCAGCATGCTCTGATATTCTTTCTCAAACGCATCATCAGATCCTGCTGTTACAATTTTGGTTTTTTCAGACTCCAGATATGTTTTTACCTGGCCAAGTTTCAGACCGAGATCACTGGATGGCTCCAATACCTGACTGTTCTGGAAGCTAAGCAGCGAGCTGTCATAAATATAAGTGTTTTCACCTTTACCGAAAGCAGTCATTAACTGAACTTCCTCACCACGGTTGGTATTGGCTTCCGGAACCGGCTCTGTACTTCTCTCAAAGGAAGTATTGGCAAATGGCCACATCATAATATTATTATTGTAATTTTCTGCGTAGGTTTTCGTTCCTTCTTCTGTTCTGGTTACAATACCCTTCTCATCCACGGTGTAATCTGTTCCCTCTACTCCGTAGTAGTTGCTCATGAGACCTTCTTTACTGGACAGCCAGCTGATCATTTTTGCAATTTTCTCCGGATTTTTGCAATCCTTGGAAACCAGGGTCTGAATCCAGCCGGTTCCTGCGGAAAGGTCTTTTCCTAGTGCTGGTTTTGCACCATTAGAAGCTGCAATTGGTCCATAAGAAACCCATGGCATATTTGTCTTATCCTGCTGTGCCTGGTTACCGATCCAGCAGAAGACACGTTTTGCATCCAGATAAGTCTTCAATGCAGTCTCATCGATCGTCATTGTGTTGACATCCAGATAACCTTTCTGAATCAGATTATTAACAAATTTCAGTGCATTTTTGTAACCTGGCGTTGTCTCTTTATGTACATAATTTCCATCCGCATCTACAGGCACAACACCAAAGTTATTGCTGATCACAGCATCCAGACTGTTGTTGATCCACTGGTCTGCATGCAGTACAACCGGCAGAACACTCTGTCCTTCTACCGTATAGCCGGAGGCTTTTACTTTTTCGCATGCTGCATAGAAGCCTTCCTCCGTTTTTACATCATCCTCGGTAATTCCTACTGCATCCATAATGTCTTTGTTAAACATGATGCAGCTGTTATCGCCTTTTTCTACAACATCAACCCATACCTGATCGTCCGGTACAAAGGTCTCTCTGTTGTCTGCCGATTCCATATGGCTTGGATAAGAATACCAGTCACCATAGGTGTCAACCAGAGCCTGTTTTATGTCTTCCGGAAAGTCCTTCAGCAAATGAGAATCCGGGTCATATGTCTCAAGGAAGGTTTTCATATCCCATACTTTTCCGGCAGAAACAAGCTGTTTATACATATCACTGTCTGTAATTGACATCAGATCCGGCAGATCTCCGGACGCGATCATCAGTCCCAGTTTGGTAGAAGCATCTGTCGGCGGCTGCTCTACGTTCAGAGTCAATCCGAAATTCTCTTCGATATATTTTGTTGCCGGGGATTCGTCTGTTTTCCAGTTTGCTGTTGACGGACCCCAGCCGGATACATCTGAAAACCAATACAGTTCATCGGTTCCTCCTGTCGCACTGCTTCCGGTGGTGCTGCCTGTTTTGCTGCTGTCCGTACTGTCACTGCCGCAGGCTGCAAGTCCAAGTGCCATCACACCTGCAAGTGCTGCTGCAAGAAAACTCTTCACATATTTTCTTTTCATAATACTTTCCTCTCTTTTTTCGATTTCTCCTTGAAAGCCTTGCGCATGTCTTTCTTATGAACTTATTGTATCCTCTTCATACTTTTCCCGCCATGGAAAATCTTTCGTCATTTTTGTCAATTTTTTCGTTTTAGAAAAAAATTTGCTGTTTAATTTGCCGCTTCGTTTTCCTTTCTAACTTATTCCGACCCTTTCTTTTGAACATCATACACGTCAAAAAGCTCCTGACCCGAAGTATTTTATTATCTCAAATACATCCAAAGCAGGAGCTTTTGAATCAAAAATTCTTTAAAACTGTTTTCGATATGCCGCCGGTGTCATCCCGGTTACTTTTTTATAAACCTTGCTGAAATAATAATAATCCGTATATCCTACCTGCTGCGCCACACTCTCAATACTGTCATTTGTCGTCTGCAGAAGCTCCATTGCCTTCTGGATCCGGACATCTGTCAAATGCTCGCTGAAACCCTTTCCTGTCTGCTTTTTGATCAGACTGCTAAGATAGGTTTCCCTCAGGCCGAAGGTTTCTGCCATCACCTGCAGGCTGAGACTCTCAGAATAGTGCTCATGAATAAAATCCAGCATCTTTTTGATCTGCTGTTTTTCCGACAAATATCCTTCTTCCTGCTGTTCTTTTTCCGTTTTCTTTTCCGGGTTTTCTTCATCCAGTATTTTTTTGATCCGCGAAATATTTTCGATCAGCTCCGCCTCCTCCACAGGTTTTACCAGATAGCCCGCACAGCCGAAGCGGATGGCAGTTCTCGCATATTCAAAGTCACTGTAGCCGCTGACCAGCAGTACCTGCGACTTGATTTTCCGTTCCCGGAGTTCTTTGATCAGTTCCAGTCCGTCCATGCCCGGCATACGGATATCCGCCAGGATCAGATCCGGTTTCGTCCGCTCAATCCATTCCAGTGCCTGTACGCCGTCCTCTGCCTCTCCGCTTACAACAAAGCCGTATTCATTCCAGTCAATCATATTTTTCAGCACCATGATCGCCCATGGTTCATCGTCCACAAGAAATACCTGATACATCTTTTATTCTCCCTCCACCGGCAGTGTCATCTCCACGATCGTTCCTTCCGCTTCTCGCCCCGGATTTCAAAGCTTGCACGCTCTCCATAAAACAGACGCATCCTACGGTATACATTCAACATACCAATGCCATGTTTTTTGTCCGGAATTGTACCCATCTGATCGTAGCTTTCCATCTCTGTCTTTAATTCTGCAACGACTTTGTCCGAAATTTTTTCACCGTTATTTTCAACGGTTATTTTCAGTCGTTTTTTTCCATCACTTTTTTCTGAATCAAGCAGTGTAAACCGCACCCATACCTTTCCGCCGTCCACTTTCCGCTCCAGTCCGTGCAGCACGGCATTTTCCACCAGCGGCTGCAGCAGCATTTTCGGAATTTTGATTGCCAGCAGTTCTCTGTCTGCTTCCATTTCAATCTGATGTTTTCCGTTGAAACGATATTGGATAATCACAGCGTATTTCCGCAGATTTTCCAATGCCTCCCGAATCGTTATCATTTCCTCTGCGCTGATTGTGTAACGGAAAAACGATGCCAGAGCGACGGTTAGTTCTGCAATGTCTTTATCACCATGATACAACGCCATTCCACGGATACAGTTGAATGTATTGGAGAGGAAATGTGGATTAATCTGGCTGCGATATGCGATCATCTCTGTCTGTTTTTTTGCATATTCCAGCTCCAGATATTTTTCTTTCGTTTCCAGCATCGCCCGGTTCAGTTCCTCAATATCATCCAGCATCTGATTCATTTTTCCCGCCAGTTCACCGATCTCATTGTTCTGCTTTACGGCAAGACGCTGCCTGGTGTCCTTTTTAAAATTGGCCATAAAGGCCGCCTGTCTGCTGATCGGCTTGATCACCCGCTCATAAACAAGGCTGCACAGAAAGATCATCATGGCAAAAACAAGCCCGAAAATAAAATAATTTATTTTCTGCATCTGCGTTACACTGCCGAGCAGGCTCTCCTTCGGAACAACACTGATCAATGTCCAGCCGGTTTCTCCAAGGCTTTTGGCATAAATCAGATGTCCCTTATCCTCGCGGTTTTCTGTCTCGTGCGACCACATAGGGTTCCAGTTTCCGGCGCTGACTATTTTTTTTCTGCTCCGGTCTACAATCGCAACGCAGCTCTTTTCATTCAGCAGTGCATCATCCACCATATCCTGCAGATCCTCCGCTGAAAACAAGAGACACGCTGATCCAATCTGCTGCATGACACCCGTCTCTGATTTATCATATACCGGCATCACAACCTGAAAGTATCCTCTATGATATTTCGGATCTGTAATAATACCGGAATAGGTATATTCTTCCTGTTCTTCCAGCTCTGTCTGTTTGTCCAGAAACACACTGCCATGGCTCGCCACCAGCCTGTCATCTCGATCATACAGCGCAGTGTTTCTCAGATTCTGGTTTATCCTCATACTATTTGCTGCCATCTGGCTCCATTCGCTGTAAATTTCCCAGCGCTCTGTAACCAGCATCGCCTTCAGGAATTTCCGTACCGATTCATTATAGACAACATTCGTATACAGGCTCTTTATATCATCCTCCAGAATCCCGACACGGGAAATCGCCTGCTGAAAAACAACATCCGCCCCCTGCCGCGCCTCATCCATTGCCGATGTACGTGCAATGTGACTTGTTACAAAAAAAGATGCCAGAACCACAATGATAACTACCAGTAACACAAGCAGATATTCATAAATCAGCTTTCCTTTTCGCTTTTCCTTCCCTTTTTTCCGTATGATTTTCATATCTTCTCCTGCTCACTCCTTGATATGAACTTTCCTTTGTTTTTATGATAGCATGGCACTTTTAGAATTACAAGTCCATAGGATTTTCTGTAATTTTCCTGATTCGTATTTCCAGCTCCTTCGCTGGAATCCTTATCTTCCCGCCGTTTTTTTCTGTAATAATTTTAAATAATGCAAATACCGTTCTGCATTAAGATATTTTCCTTCATACAATCGATCCAGAACACCTATCGTTCCCATGACTTCCACGCCTTCTGCCTTCGCCGCTTTTCGAAGAGGTCCATCACCCGTCATTAGAATAATATTTCTGCATTTCGCAATTGCCAGCGCAACACAGTCATAAACAGAAGGTTTTGAAAATCGATTCCTGTATTCTTCTGCCAGAAAAAATTCTTCCTCTGTTAATTCTGTTTCTACCAGACCGAGTTTTAAAAGATTTTCCCCCAGTTCCGACGGTGAAAGCAATTCATCATGTACTGCATCTACATTCATCAAATAGGTGTATGGCAGTTGAAAAGGGAGTTCCAGACCATCGCTCATACAAAAATCAATCCATACATTCGTATCACTGCTGATAAATTCCAGCTATCAGCCCTCTTCTGCAAAGCAGTTTTCCATCACAAAAGTGTATGGTTTTTTCAACAGCTCCGCGCCTTTCTGCACCGTGATTTCATTTTCACTTACTGCACGAAATATCAGCTGCATAAAGAAAATCGGTTCTTCTTTTTCCACTCCGCCCGATTCCTGATTTTTCTGATCTGAGCAAGTTTCCTTCCTGTAAAATTCCTTTGCTGTGTGAGCATTTACAATTCCACAGAGGTTTGCACGTTTTACCAGAAGGCGTTTAGAAATACCATATTCTTTACAGGTAATCATCATATCCCTCGTAATCGCCGTTCTTTTTATTCCAAGTTCTCTTTTTGCATCTTCTGCCGGAAGAAGAAATGCTCCGCTGATTGCAGCTGCCATTTCTTCTATTTGTTTATCCGGCATTTCTTCCGGCCAGAAAAACATAAAATGAGCCATTTCGTGTGCAATCGTGGAACGGATTCGTTCGGGACTCATTGCCTGGTTAATTACGATATAGGGACGGCTGTTTACCAGGCCATTCATACCGGAAAAATCTTCATTTTCGAATTCATTCATATAAACCGGAACACCTTTATTTTCCAGAAGTTCTACCAGATTTCCAACCGAACCAAATTCCGCAATCTGTAAATACCGGCGCATTGCCAGACCGTTTTCTTCTATATTTTCGCTCAGTTTCAATCTGTGACATGCTGGTGCTTTCGGCAGCACATCGCCGCCAAGAATTTCTACTGTCGTAAAAAAGCGACTGAAATATTCCTCTACCGATTCACAAATAAAATCCTGCTGTCTCATAGAAAGCTTCGATCCTTTTCTTGGCTTCCTCTCGTTTTATTTTCAGCTTCTTTTTACTTGTTCTGTGCAGTACACAGTATTTCCCCCAATGGCTTTTCGCATTGTAATGCGTAAAAACCAGAAAATCAAAGCTTTCTTTTGTTCCCTTGTATCTGCCAAAGGGTAGTATCCTGCTTTTGTCCTCTGCGATTTCCAGTCCGAATTTCTTCAGTCTTTCAATCAGAAGCTGATAGAACTTTCGTGCTTCTTCACATAATCAAACCACGTATCTAACGTATAGTGCAGGTACACATTTGCAAGCACTGGCGAAATCAGCCCGCCTTGCACCGTTCCTGATTCTGTTTCCAGCCGCTTTCCGTCCTCCATGACTCCGCCTATCAGAAATCTTTTGATATATCGTATAAAGTTCTTATCAGCTATATCGTGTTCCAGAAATTTAATCATCCACTCATGGTCTATGTTATCGAAGAAGCCTTTAATATCAGCGTCCACTATATAATTTATCTTATCTGCCATGATATGTTTATTTACCCTCTGGATTGCGTCGTGACAGCTCTTATTTGGACGAAAACCGCAGGAAAACTCTTTGAACTTCGGCTCATATATCGCCTCAAGTATTTCCTTGAAAACACCCTGAACCACTTTGTCTTCAAATGACGGGATTCCCAGTCCTCGCATTTTCCCATTTCCTTTTGGAATATAGGCTCTGCGTACCGGGTATGGTTTGTAGGAAAATTTCTTCATTCTTACTATCAGATTTTCAATATTTTCTTCCAACCGCTTTCCGTATTCTTCCTTTGTAACTCCGTCTGCTCCCACCGCTTTACCTTTTGGCTGTCTGCTGTAAGATTCTTTGAGCGTGTCCTCGTTGACGTATTTCATTAACGACTGGACTCTTCCATATTTTTCTACGAGACTGGCTATTTCTGCTTTCTCTTTTTCTATAGAATGTCTGCCTCCTGTGCTTTCTATGTTTTGATTGCAAAAGCAACTTATTGTCCATCCCTTCCCTCCAGAGTCGTTACTTCCTTCATCGGTGCTATGGATGAATCCGACTCCTCAACAGTCTTCGTTTGTACTCACCATTGCATTGGCCGATACTCCCTACTGGCGCACGTCTCCTCTGTTTATATTTTATCATATTTTTCAATTTTGCAAATATCATGAGCACACTTTCTGCACTATAATTAAAATCAATTTGTAAAAAAAACAGGCCGCCGCACAAATCTCTTCGCACAGCAGCCTGTCCTTTTTTATTTTTACAGATATTTTCCTAAATCAATTTCCTCACAATATTCCATCACCAGCTCCCCGTTTTCCACCTTCAGTGGATATGCCACATACCCCGATTCGAAGTAATTTTCCGCATTCCAGCGGTCACCGATGTAGAGGAGCTGTCCGTTTAGGTTCAGCAGAAATGCCGCCTGGCTCTGGTATGTAGTCTCGTTGCCGATTTCTTTCAGCATTCCCCAGTCGCCTTCCATCCTGTCTGCGACAGCGTATTTTCCCTGGTTCGGCGCCCAGCCGGTGCAGAACGAGGTGATCATGTAGTATTTTCCTTCGCTTTTGATGACGGACGGTGCCTCGCGGTATTCGCCCTGCCACAGGCGGTGGACGAGTTTTTCAACGTTTAAATAGTCCTCACTCAGGCGGTATACGTGGAGATCCGCGTTATCGCGCGCTGCGGAAATGAAGTACGCGGTGCCGTCCTCTTCCTGGAACAGTGTGCAGTCCCGCGACATATAACCGTATGGATTAAAATGACCGTGGTATACAAAATCTCCGTCCGGTGTATCGCACTCTGCGATTCCGATGGCAGCATCTGTGTAATCTTTTCCGTTTTCAAAATGTACCCAAAGCACAAATTTTCCCGTCTTTTTGTTGTAGAGTACCTTCGGCCGCTCCAGATTTACTTTTCCACCGGTCTCGCTTACCAGCTGCAATTTTGTCCGCACGCGGTACGGCTCCATTTTCGATTCTGTCGTCAGAATATGATTCCGGAACTCCCAGTTCCGCAGGTCCCTCGAGCGGTAGCAGCTCACATAATAGTTCTCTCTCCGGTCTTCGCCGTACCAGTAAAAATAGCCGCCGTACGAAAGCATCCATCCTCCGTGTGCGTGAATCGGGTTTCCATCGATATCGTTCCATAACGTTCCGTTTTTAAACATCTTGTCTCTCCTTTTCTTTTGCATCTGTAAACTGTACATTTCTGCAGTTTTTCATACAGATCGTACCGTGAATTTTTCCTCCGTAAAAAACGACATTCGAAATTTCATGGCCTGCCGTTTCAAATCCGGTCAGCTCAACAGCATTGCAGGGAACCAGATTACCCTCACTGTCGTGATGCGCTCCCATAATTTCCACATTTTCAAAACAGAAATCCGAGAAAAACGGTTCTGTTCCGACACTGATTCCATCATCGTTGTAGGGAACTGAATGCGCCAGAACACGGGATGTTCTCGTATCTTTTACAGTCACATTTTTTACATATCCGCCGCGTTTTTTGGTTCCTTTGATTTCAATTCCATAAACAGACTGGCTCATATCACAGTCCCAGATTTTTACGTTTTCCACTCCGCCGGACATTTCACTTCCTATCGTAATTCCATGCTCCCGGCTGCTTGTGCAGTCGAAAATGCGGATATTCCGGGACGGACGGTTTATTTTGTTCCCTTCCGGATTTTTTCCGGATTTAATGGCAATTGCATCGTCTCCGGTATGAAAACTGCATTCAAAAATCGTACAATTCGTGGATGAATCAGGATCCCATCCATCTCCATTCCAGACATTTTCCGAATAAAAAGCACAATGGTCTGTTACAATCTGATCGGAATAAATCATATGTACATTCCAGCTTGCCCCGTTTTTCAGTGTCATTCCGGAAATGCGCACATTCTGCGCATTGCTTATATTGATCAGCCTTGGACGTACCCTGCCGGGAATGGTATCTGCATTTTCATACTCTTTGATCTGATCGCCCAGTGAATCCAGATACTCTTTTAATCTTTCCCTCTCCTTTTCCATTACACGCTCTGCCAGAATTCTTCCGCCGCTTTCAATCGTTCCTTCTCCCGAAATCACAACATTTTTACAGTTATAACCGCTTTTGTGATCCAACGTTCCAAGATTCAGAAGACTGCTGTAACATTCCAGCTCGGTTCCCTCAAACCGGCTCCAGATTTTAGGCTCATAATCCTCCGGGCAGGCGGTTCCTTTCAGTACAGCTCCTTTTTCGAAATACAGTTCCATATCGCTGTGCAGGCGGATCGCTCCAGTCAGATATGTTCCTGCCGGAAATACCAGTCGCTGATTTTTCCCGCATGCATCTACCGCTTTTTGAATCGCACGGGCCTTTTTCTGTTTCCAGTTTTTCCCAGTACAGGGTGATGCTCTCCGCTGTGCAATAATAAAATAAAGCTGTTTTTTCTCTCATCTTATTATCCTCTGTGCGCACGCCGGTATTCATTCGGTGTCACGCCATATTTTTCTTTAAAGATTTTGGAAAAGTACTGGCTCTTCTGGTAGCCGACTCTTTCCATAATTTCATGTATCCACTGGTCTGTTCCACTAAGCAGTTCTGCCGCTTTTTCCATCTTCACATCTGTGATATACGCGGAAAGATTTTTCCCTGTCTCTTCTTTAAACGTCTTTGACAGATACGCCGGATGCAGATGCGCCACTTCTCCTAAAATTTCCAGCGAGAGAGTCTCTCCTACATGCTCTGTGATGTATTTTTTTACGGCCAAAATGCCGTCATCCGCTGACCGTTCTTCTTTTTCGAAAAACTTTTCCATTATTCTCTCCAGTGATTCCTGGAAATCTTTTTTCAAAACCGGCTTCACAAGATATTCTGTCACCCCATAGCGGATCGCCTGCTGCGCATACTCAAATTCACTGTAGCCGGACAGAATAATTGTTTTCGTCGAATAATTTTTTTCATCAATATACTTCACCAGATCCAATCCCGACACGCGCGGCATACGGATATCCGTCACCAGAAGCTCCGGCTTCTTCTGCTCGATCAGGTCGCGCGCAATGGAGCCGCCCGATGCCGTCAGTACTTCCTCGAAGCCATAACTTTTCCAGTCCACCAGTTTTTTGAGATACTCTGTCATATAGGACTCATCGTCCACCAGCAATATTTTCATATGTATTACCCCCATGTTTTACTCGTGTTCTCAAAGCCTTTTTCTCTCTGGAACAATTCCAAATTCGCACAGTCTCTCTACAGTCTTTCTTTTCCGTCAATTACAAAGGAAACGCACAATCCCTTCCAGATGCTTCTGCCAAACTGCAGGCTGCTCTGTTCCCCATAGTAATTGACCAGCCGCTGGTTTACGTTCCAGAGGCCGACGCTTTCTTTTTCATCCCGGTTTTTCTTTGCCAGCCGTTCTTTCAGCGCCGCAATCTGTTCCTCTGTCAGTCCATCCCCGTCGTCCGATACCTCAAAACAGATTTCATCTTTTACTTTCTGATATACTTTTACATAGATATGTTTTGCATTTTCCCGCTCCTCGATCGCATGCTCAATCGCATTTTCGATGATCGGCTGCAGAATCAGCGGCAGGATTTTGCATGTGCCAATTTCCGGCTCTGCTTCTATTTCGTACTCAATATTTTTCCGCATCGCCATGATCTCCAGATATGACCGCGCATAGGCAATTTCTTCCTGAATCGTCGTAATAGACTTTTTCCGTGTACAGTAGCGGTAATACTGCGACAGATGCACCGCCATTTCTGTCACGGCATCGGGATTGTCCGCCGCGGTAACGATGAACGAGAGACTGTTGTACAGAAAATGCGGATTGATCTGAAGCTGGAGCTGGCGCATTTCTGCTTCATTTCGAAGCTCCTGCTCCTTAACCGTTGCTTCGAGCAGCTCGCGCGTGCGGCGTACCATCTGATTGAACTGACGGAACACGTAGGCGAATTCATTTTCCGGCATCTTGTAAATCTGTACGGTCAGATCTCCTGCCTCCACCTGTTTTAATTTTTCTGTCAGCAGATTCAGCTGCATCAGAATATTTTTTACAAAGGAAAAGATGTAACTTATGCCAAAAATTAAAATTATTCCAAGCAGAATACCCGTCACTGCCATGATGTTCCGCACCTGTTTTAAAATCTGTTTGATTGGATAATATGAAATCAGTTCCATTCCGTTTTTTGTCTGTTCTGACCGTACTACCTGATAATTCACACCAGCGGCCCGAATTTCACAAACCTTTTCTTCGCTGTTCCGCACTGCTTCAATAATACTTTTTTCTGCCTGTTTCTGCGAAAAAATACTGGTTTTCTGCTGAAACACCAGAATCGTTTCTCCTCCATCCATTCCAGATGCCATATTTTTGATATCATACAGGAACTCCTGATCCATGCAGATCAAAAGATATACATCCTGATCCTTTTCCATCCAGTCCATTTTTCGTTGTCTGGAATAGAAAATCTCACGTCCTTTTCCGACACGCCATTCATTGTCTCCGCTTTCCTCCAGAAAATCGTGCTCTGTATAATCATTCGTCAGCGTTCCAAGGATTCGTCCGCTCTCCGGCCAGTAAAGAATAAACCCCCTCATTCCGGTTGTGCGTTCCTGGCGTTCCCTCATGTAGTCCACTATTTTGTTAACTTGCTGTACATATTCGTAAAGATCGTCATTTTCGATTGCCGCGCAAAGGCTCTGCATGTTTTCTCCATACAGAATGCCGTCTGCTTCTATTTCAATTTCTTTTCCCTTCTGTTCCAGAAACGTCGTTGCATATTTCGTCTGCAGCTGCGCCGTCTGGATCAGGGAGGATCGCAGATCCATTGTGCTCTGCCAGGACAATAGAAGAAAGCTTGCAAGAATCATCAGCAGAAAAACCGCAAAAATCCCAAAAATTGAATGTACCTTTTTCATGTTTCCCCCTTTTTTGAAGCTCTGCTTTTCATGCAGTACTTCAGAGTTTCATCTCCATTTCTTCACACTGTATAATTCCATTTTATCAGATTTTTTCTTCTCTGCAACCGACATCTTTCCACCGTTTTTTATATAGCAGGGCCAGAAAATAACGCAGTAATTCACGTTCTGCAGTGCTGCATTTTTTACATTGTTTTCTGGGATTGCCATAGATATGACAACAGGGAATTGCCCTGTTGCTGACAACTCCCTGCGTCTTATCTTTTCACTTTTTTCGGATTATTTCTGTTCAGCAGATCTTATTTTACTGACTGATACCACTCATTTACTTCTTTTGTAATATCATCGCCGCCCTGTGCTTTCCAGTCTTCTACAAACTGATCAAATGCAGACGGATCTTCTTTTCCGTAAATGATGTTGGTGTAAACCTGTTTCTCCATGGTCTGGAGCTGCTCCCATTTCTTTTTCATGGTATCGGTTGGTTCCGCATTGAACAGGTTCGGAAGCAGTGTGTCTCTGTACTCATTCGCAATAACATAGCCTTCGGACATGCTTGGAGAAATGGTAAAGTTTGCTTTTACACGGAATTCATCGCCGCAGGTCGGCTCTGCACCCTCTTCGCTCATCTTTGCATAGGTTTCCATAGAATCCGGAATCGGGTTATTTTTCAGAACCGTGGATTTTCCAGGCATAAATGGATCGGTTACCGGCGGATCAAATTTTGTAGTATCATATACCGGTTCCCCATCTACAATATCGTAATCGCAGCCTTCTACGTATCCGTATTCAAAATCACCAGTTCCAAATACGTAATCGTACATCCAGTCATAATAGGTAAAGAATGCTTCCATATTGTCGAAATCTTTGTTGAACATCAGCCATCCATCGTTGATCTGTGCTGCCTGATAGGTCGGATCTCCGTTGTCCTGTTTGATGTTCGGATATGCTTTGATAACAGCATCCGGGTTGGTGGATGTAACGTCTTTTACAGAATCAATCGCCCACGGTCTTCCAATAAAGATACCTGCTTTTCCCTCTGTAAACTGTGTCATGGCATCCCATGCGCCGGTTGCCGCTGCTTCCTGGAAAATCCAGCCGTTTTTCTGCCATTCTGCCATACGGATCAGAGTCTCTTTGTTTCCTTCATTGATAGAACCGTATACCAGATTTCCATCTTCATCTTCCTGCCAGCTTCCCGGAATATATTTGCCGGAATTTGCAGAAAACAGGGTAACCGGATCTGCAACCCAGCCGGTATTGTAGATGTCATTTCCGGAATAGGTAAATCCGTAGGTATCTGCTTTTCCGTTTCCATCTGGATCGTCTTCTGTAAATGCTTTGATGACTGCTTCAAACTCATCCATATTGGTCGGTGCTTCCAGTCCCAGATTGTCCAGCCAGTCCTGACGGATAATCATAACCTGTCCTTCTGTCAGAGCCGGTGTGCAGGCGATTCCATATGTTTTTCCGTCTTTCGTAACCGGATAGAAGGTTTCCGGATATTTTTCATAGATCTCTTTTAAGCGGTCCGGCATATAGTTCTCGATGTCGTCATCAATCGCTTTTACTTTGCCGGATTCGATCATATCTGCAATCATCTGTGTTCCGTAAACCGGGAACACATCCGGGAGTTCTTCAGAACCGGTCAGGGCAAGGCGCAGCTTCGTATCGTAGTTGGCTGCATCTCCGCCAAGAAGTGTTGTCTCCATTTTGATTCCCAGCTTTTCCTCTGCCAGACGGGTCATCTGATTGTTGTTGATATCATCTCCGTCCTCATATCTTCCTGTGTTCTCATCAAGCTGTTTTGCAATCGAAATCGTCAGGGTCGGCTCATATTTTCCATCTGCGTTTTTTGTCGCTGCCTCCTGTTTTGCAGAACCTCCGTTGCTGCCGCATCCGCTCACCAGCATCATAGCTGCCATCGCTGCGGAAAGAACCATTGTGCTCTGTTTTCTTTTCATACCACGTTTTCCTCCATCATATGATATATTTTATAATTTTGTTGCTCCTTTTTCAAATCGGATTTTCCGAAATTTTTATTCTTTGACCGCTCCCATTACGATACCTTTTACAAAGTATTTCTGCAGGAACGGATACACCAGAAGAATCGGAAGTGCTCCGATAAATACCTGTGCAGCTTTGATCGTACGCTCGGACATTGCAAGTGCCGATGTCGGGTCAAGTGCCAGATCCTGCTGATTTCCCTGCACAACGATGACCTGCAGGAAGGATGCCAGCGGATAGTTCTTCGTATCGGACATGTAAAGGATTCCGGTGAACCACTCGTTCCAGTAACCTACCATGATGAACAGTGCTACGGTTGCAAGGCCTGCTTTGGAGAGCGGAAGGTAAATCTTTCGAAGTACCGTAAAGAAGCTTGCCCCATCGATCAGCGCCGCCTCTTCGAGTGATTTTGGAATCGACTTGAAGAAGTTCATGATCAGAATCAGGTTGTAGCATCCGAACGCTCCCGGAAGAATGTAAACCAGGAAGTTGTTTTTCAGTCCTAAGGAAACATTGACCATGTAGCTTGGGATCAGGCCGCCGCCGAACAGCATTGTAAAGACGAAGAACCACATGAGCGGTGTTCTGCCGCGGAATTCTTTGGAAAGTGCGTAGCCTGCTGTTGTGATGACGAACATGCTGAGCAGTGTTCCAAGTGAGGTCCGAAGGAATGCAATGACCATGGATCGGATGAAGTTATTGTTGTTAAAGGTTTTTACATAGGCCAGCGGTGTGAAATCGATGGGCAAGAAGGTAACAGCTCCGCTGTTTGCGGCACTCTTTCCGCTAAAAGAGATTGCCAAAAGGTTCCAGAGCGGAAGGATGCAAAGCAGTGCCATGGTTACCAGAAAAATCGTATTGCAGACAACGAATACTTTTCTGCTTGTCGATGTATGACGCATGTTTATGTCCTCCCTCTTAGAAAATTCGATATCCCGCAACTTTATAGGCGATACGGTAAGAAATTACAGTGAGCAGCAGGCTGATTCCCGATTTGAACAGGCCGACGGCGGTACCGAAGCTGTACTGTCCGTTGATCAGTGACTGACGGTATACGTAGGTGTCGATGATATCACCGGTGCTGTAAGTCAGCGGGGAATACAGGTTGAAGATCTGGTCAAAACCAGCATTCAGGACATTTCCAAGACTTAAGGTTGCCATGACGATGATCATCGGCATGATGCCCGGAAGTGTGATGTGCCACGTCTGTTTCCAACGGTTGGCACCGTCCATCTCAGCTGCCTCATAGAGGCTCTGGTCGATGTTGGAGATGGCTGCCAGATAGACGATCATTCCAAATCCGAAGCCCTTCCACAGGTCGGATGCTACAACAATCTGTCGGAACATACCAGCTTCGCCGAGGAAGAAAATCGGATCGACACCGAATTTCTGAAGTACCATGTTGACGATACCGTCAGTTCCGAGAATATCGCGGAGCATTCCGGCTACGGTAACCCAGGAAAGGAAATGCGGCAGGTAAACCAGAGTCTGGATTCCTTTTTTGAGTCCTACGTTATGTACTTCATTTAGAAGCAACGCCATGATAATCGGGACAATCAGTCCCAGAATAATTTTGCTGACGGCGATAATCAGCGTATTGATAATCGCCTGATACGATTCTTTGAATTCGAAGATCTGTCGGAAATTGTCCATTCCCACAAACTCCGAACCAGTGATGCCAAGCCACGGCTTGTAGTCCTGGAATGCCATCACCAGACCGCCCATCGGCACGTAGCAAAAGATAATTGCCAGCACAAACGATGGTAAAATCAGCACATACAGCGGCCAGTTATGCTGCACTTCCTGCTTCCAGGTTCTCTTCTGCTTTAATGCAGTTCCTTTTCCTGCCTTTTTCATTGCAGCTCTCCCTCTCTTTCTTTCCTTTCCTATCCCGAATCAGGAGTTCTGCAAAAGCCGTTTCGCTATCATATCTGATTCTCAATAGTTCCGTGAATTTGTTTCTTTTTCTTTGTGGCTTTATTATATCTCCGTCATAGTGACGAAAAACACACCACAAAATTAAGATTGTGGCCACTGGATTAATGTGTATTGGGCGATTATCGAAAATAGCGCATGAAATTTTCTACTTCAAATCGTAAAAATTTCATACGCTATTTTAAAATTTTTCTTATTTTTCAAGTGTCTGTTTTCTACTTTTTCAAATTCTTTAATCGTCGTTCTCTGTCACATACAATCCATTCATCCAATGTGAGAGGTACATAATCTGAATACATACAGAAACAATTAATCATATTGCATGGAATATTTTTCTCTGTTCCATCTGGTCTTAATGTTTTTGTATTTTTTGTTTCTCTTTGAAACTGCTCCAGAAGCCTTTGATCCTGCGTATCATGTACATGGCCATACAGCATATACGTTTTCGGATTTCCTTCCGCATCTTCACGATATTGTCCGTTATAACACATAATAGGATAATGGCATAATACCACTTTTCTCTTATTATCCTGCAGTTCTTCATATAGTTTGATCCATTCAAATCGTTCCGCATGATACGCCTTATTACTTAAAAAGCGATCATGATTTCCTAAAATCAAATATAAACGTCCATGCAGTTTTTCCAGCAATGCTTTCGTTTCTTCTGCATTTCCCCATGATAATCCCCCAGAATAATAACTTCATCATTATTTCTGACTTTATGATTCCATTGGTTCAGCATGTACTGGTTCATTTCTTCTCCGCTTTCAAATCCGCGATGGTCCATTTTAGTGTTTAAATTATCATGAAAGAAATGTGAATCTGCAATATAATATCTCAGCTTATAATATTCCTTCTATTTCATCCAGATTGTCTGCATTTGCAACTGACCAGAACACTCTTCGTAAATCTTTCCCTTTTAACGTATTTACCGGAAGGACAGAATCTTTTCCAAATTTTTGTATCAGCTCTTCTCGGACCCTTCTTATATTCTGTCCTTTTTCTTTTCCTGTCAGATGAGCCATCTTTAGCTTTTCTTCGATTTCTAAAGCCTTTTTCACCCGATCCCATCCCTGACCTCGAAGCATCAAATCATACATCAGCCGGATCATCGATGCTCCGCATGCTGTTCGCGTCCTTCGCTCATAAAATCCTTATCAAACAAATCCAACTTCCTGTCCTTATAATAATATTCTCTGTCTTTTTCCCCAATCTCGCGCACTACGCGGCATGGCACGCCGTATGCTACGCTGTTTGCCGGGATATCTTTTGTGACGACGCTGCCGGCTCCGATTACAAAATTATCTCCAATGGTAATTTCCGGCATGATCTGTGCACCGGAGCCGATCCATACATTTCTACCGACATGGATCGGAAGGTTATACACATAATAGCGTTCCCGTAAAATCGGCAGAATCGGGTGTCGCGATGTGGAAAATACTACGTTGGGTGCGATCATGGAATTGTCGCCGATGAAAATATGTTCATCATCTACAAACGTGACATTCGAATTAATATAAACACCCTTACCCAGATGAACATGTTTACATCCCCAGTTTGCATGCAACGGTGTCTCTACAGTACAGCCTTTTCCCACTTCCGCAAACACTACTGGAAGAAGCTGCTGTCTTTTTTCTGTCTCCGTTGCCCACGTCTGATTGTATTCCATCATTTTATCCTGATACACATGCTGATCCCCAACAGCGCCGGGGCGTCGTAACAATAAACCATTCCTTTTTCTTTTCGTTCCAGGTTTGTCATTTCCATTCCTCCTTAAAGTAGAATCTTAAATTTGACTATAGTATAGCAGTTTTCTCCTGTGTTTTCTATCTACTATAACTACAAGAATATCAAAATCGTATAAAATGCGAAAAATATAACGTATAAACTTTTCTGACCGCAAAGCAGAAAAAATTCATACGTTATACTAAAGTGTGTCTAAAAAAGGTTTTTCGCAGGCTGCGAATTCCAGTTTGTGGGAGATTTTATCTGAGCGAGGGCGGCACAAGCGGGCTACGGCAACCGAACGAGGGTAAAATATGCCGCAAAGTGGGGCTCGCAGATTGCGGAAATGATTTCTCAGACACACTCAAAAGTACTACTCTATTTTTCCAGATTCATACACAGTCCCCAGTCCTGATCATTTGCATACGGATCTGCAAAATCGGTTTTCTGTCCATTGACGGAATACGGATACAGGTACGCGCAGGTCGCTGTACCGTCTTCAAAGAACATGGACAGCACACCGCGCAGAGAATGCTCACCGCGAATAGCATATTCTTTATTCCCGGTCAGGCGGGCGTAGCGTTTGAAGGTCCGGCCATTTTCGGCGCTCCAGTAATGTGGGAAGGTGTCGCCGAAGACTCTGCGTTTTCCGAACCAGTAACCATCCCAGTGACGGATTGCGGTTTCATGCAGATGGTAATCCGGCTGCTGGCCATCGAAGAGTTCGAGGACGGCGATCTGCTGCTCTGCGCCGTGCAGGTACTTTTCCTCACCTGTCACTTCGTAGACTTCAAGGATAACTTCCGCTGCCGGCTGCACAATGGACTGCTCATAATTAACTTCCGATGCAGGATAAGCTGTTCCGATCTCAATCAGTTGATCGGCATGGCGTCGGAACAGATCTTTTACTGTTTTCAGATCCTCCTGTTCCCCTGCTTTTTCCAGCTCTTTGCAGAGCATCACAATCGGCATTTCGATCGGGTAAAAGCGGAATCCATCCTGCTCATAAAATTTCTCCGTGATACGAACTGCTGTCTTCAGGTCTTCTTTTTCTCCCCACAGCTTCCAGCATTCAAGAAAGAATGTCACTGCCCATG
>OGQO01001142.1_pt1 | contig 25420 bp, 23 predicted proteins | sample 1553241 | NCBI WGS metagenome assembly OGQO01 (sample SAMEA2579933, study PRJEB22360) | human gut metagenome | biome: human gut; feature: human-associated habitat; material: faeces | place: Denmark | collected 2008/2010
CTGATTGCAAGAGGGCGCAATTAGCCACGAGGGCGAGAAGCCAGCCGAGACCCCATCCGGCACCGGCGCAACATGCGGTCCATACATCGGGGAAGTCTCTCTGCTGCATGAACAGCGAGCCGCCGAGGATGGCGCAGTTCACCGCGATAAGCGGCAGGAAGATACCGAGCGATGAGTAAAGAGCAGGGCTGAATTTTTCCACCGCCATCTCTACCAGCTGAGTGAGCGAAGCTATCACGGCGATAAACATGATGAGCGACAGGAAGCTGAGGTCGACATCGGCATATTCCGGACCGAGCCATTTCAGCGCGCCCTCACGAAGCACGTAGGTCTCGAGCAGGTAGTTGATAGGCAGGGAGATGACAAGCATGAATGTCACCGCCGCGCCAAGACCGAGCGCCGTCTTTACATTTTTGGATACGGCGAGAAATGAACACATGCCCAGGAAGTAGGCAAAAATCATGTTGTCGACAAATATCGACCTGATAAAAATATTGAAATTTTCCATTATGATTTATTCTTTACCGGGGTGTGACATTATTCTTGAAGATCCTTGTTGTAGGTGCGGTGTACCCAGATGATACAAGCCACCACGATAAGAGCCATCGGCGGGAGAATCATCAGTCCGTTGTTGGCATAACCGTGGGCATACCAGCTGTCGGGTACTACCTGGAATCCCCAAAGGGTGCCGCTTCCGAGAAGTTCGCGGAAAAACGCCACGATGATGAGGATAATGGCTTAGCCGATACCGTTGCCAATGCCGTCGAGAAACGAAGGCCAGGGCTTGTTGCCCATCGCGAATGCCTCAAGACGTCCCATCAGGATACAGTTGGTCACGATAAGACCGATGAATACCGACAGCTGCTTGCTGACATCATACTGATAAGCCATCAGCAGCTGATTGACGATTACCACAAGTCCCGCCACGACTACAAGCTGCACGATGATGCGGATGTTGGTGGGGATGGTATTTCGCAGTAGTGATATTATCACATTGGAAAATGCAAGCACTGCAATCACCGAGATACCCATCACGAACGCGGGTTCGAGCTTGGCGGTCACGGCGAGACATGAGCAGATACCGAGTATCTGCACGATTACCGGATTGTCTTTTGACAGCGGATTAAGCAGTGTGCTCAGATTTTTATTGTTTGACGCCATAATTTAGTTCTGTTTTGATGAGAGGGTTTCAAGAAAAGCCTTGTATCCGGTAATGCAGTTGTCAATCATCGAGGCTACACCCTTTGAGGTGATTGTGCCGCCGGAGATGCCGTCAACAGTGTCTTCACCGTGAACAGACGGCTGACCGGCTTTCACTACGTTGACCGGCAGGAACTTATTGTCCTTGAACAGGTGAAGTCCGTTGAACTGGTCGCTGAACGCCGGTTTCTCGATTTCGGCACCGAGACCGGGGGTCTCGCCCTGATGGGCGAAATACGCACCGTAGATAGTGGAGCCGTCATTGTCGACAGCTATGTAACCCCATATCGGACCCCAAAGACCTGCACCGTAGACCGGAAGGATGTATTTCACATCGCCCGGAGCGAGTGTACATTCATAGACCGGCATCTGACGGGCGTCGACCGGGAGCTTGCTTTCCTGGGCGGTGTTCACGCCAAAGGCATTGCCCTCGACACGCTCGCCCTTGTCGTTGACGATAAACTGGTCGGTGATATACTTGTTGAAGTCGGCTATGATGTCGGCTTTGTCAGGCGCGATGTGTACCGATGCAAGAATCTGCTTCATCTTGTCGGCATCGGCATTTGCGGTCTGAAGCGGTTTAAGTGACAGCGCGGTAAACGCGAGACCCGCCCCGACCACAATCACCAGCACTATAATATATATGATGGTGTAAGTATTGCTCTGCTTATTCATAATCTTGTCACACTTTAGCTTTTAAGCGACGCAGGCGTCGACGTATGTTGGACTGTACAACGGTGTAGTCGATAAGCGGCGCAAACGAGTTCATAAGAAGCACTGCGAGCATCGCTCCTTCGGGATAACCGTTGTTGTAGGTGCGGATAATCACAGCGATTACGCCGATAAGGAATCCGTAGATGTATTTACCGGGATTTGTGCGCGATGCAGTCACAGGGTCGGTAGCCATATAAACCGCCGCAAAAGCAAATCCGCCGAGAGTAACCTGTTCAAGCGGGGTGAGCAAGGTGGCGGGATAAGTGGCGGAGGGGAATGCATGAGCGATGGCACCCATAATCAAGCCGCCTGCAAAGACGCTGAACATGATGCGCCAGCTTGCGATGCCTGTGAGCAGGAGTATTGCCGCGCCGATGAGTATGCAGAATGTCGATGTCTCTCCGACAGAGCCGGGGATGAAACCGAAGAACATGTCCCAGTAGGTAAGAGGCTCGCCGACCACATTGGTGAGTGAAAGGGTGTCACCGGTGCTGGTAGCGATCTGTCCGAGCGGGGTTGCTCCCGAAAAGCCGTCGACAACCTGACCTTCGCCGAGACCGCAGACGCTTCCGGTGGAAACAAACACCTTGTCACCGCTCATGTGTGACGGATATGCGAAAAAGAGGAATGCCCTGGTCACCAACGCCACGTTAAATATGTTGTAGCCTGTTCCTCCAAACACTTCCTTCACGAATATCACGGAGAATGCGGTGGCTACGGCAAGCATCCACAAGGGGATGTCGATGGGGCATATCAGCGGGATAAGGATTCCCGACACGAGGAAGCCTTCCTGGATTTCCTCCTTGCGCCACTGAGCCACGACAAATTCGATGCCGAGACCTACCACGTATGACACAATCAGGCGCGGCAGCAACGCGAGGAAACCGTAACCGAACAGTTGCCAGAACGGAAAAGAGGTTGCGCCGATGGCGAGCCAATGCTGATAGCCGGTATTGTACATGCCGAACAGCAGGCAGGGGATAAGCGCAAGCACGACGATAATCATCACTCGCTTTGAGTCGAGGCTGTCGTGGATGTTGACTCCGGAGCGCGAAGTCGTGGTCGGAGTAAAGAGGAAAGTCTCGAATCCGTCAAACACTGACTGAAACGCGTGAAACTTTCCGCCCGGCTCGAAGTCGGGTTTTATCCGGTCAAGATATTTTCTAAGTGATTTCACAATCGATGATTTTTATAGATAAGTTATCAGCTAAGTTCTTTACGCAGATAGTCGAGACCTTCCTGCACGATTTTCTGTAATTCGAGCTTCGACGGGTCGACATATTCACAGAGAGCGAAGTCTTCCGGAGCCACCTCGTAGATGCCGAGCTGCTCCATACGGTCGATGTCGCGGGCTATGATAGCCTTGATGAGGTATTCAGGCAGAATATCCATCGGCATTACTTTATCGTAGACCCCTGACATTATCATCGCGCGGCGTCCGCCGAGTATTCGGGCGTCGGGACAGAACTTACGCTTGAAGAAATGACCGGGGAAAGAGCGGCTGACGCTCATCTTCTGCGGGGAGAGCGACGCCCATCCCATGAACTCGGCAAAGTCGTCGCCCTCGGCGATTACAGTCACCTGGGTGTAGGGGAAGCGCAGGTAGCCATCCTCGCTTACGGGTATGCCGGTAAGCACGTTGCCCGATATGATGCGGTGATGAATGTCGTCATCATTGACGGCTCCTTTAAGCACACTCTTCATGTCGGCGCCTACCGTCGTCTTGATGTAGTGGGGTTCTGTCACCTCGCATCCGGTAAGGGCGGCGGTCACTGTCATGTCGAGAGTCCTGGTGGTGACAAGCTTTCCGATGCGGAGCAGTGTGAGGGCATCCATTGTCCATACGATGTCGCCTTTGTTGACCGGCTTGACATTGCATATCTGCACCCCGACATTTCCGGCGGGATGCGGACCGTTGACCACGACCGTTTCCACGCCCTGAAGCGATTCGATACAGCTTCCGGAGCGTACACCTATATATATAGTGCCGTCGGTGAGTTTACGGAGCAGCCCTATCGCTGCGTTCAGCTCCTTTGCATTTCCGTCAAGCAGCATTTCATAGTCGGGAGCGAGCGGGGCGGAGTCAAATCCGGTGATGAAAATGTCACGCGGGGCAGCCCCGGGTCTCGGCACGATATTGTAAGGCCGCTGACGCATCCATGACCACAATCCCGAGTCAAGCAGCAGCTGCGCGGCGCGTGTGGGGTCGTCAATGTCATTTACTTTGAAGTCAAGTGAAGTAGAAGGAGCGCTGCCGGGAGTAACCACTATCCGTTCAAGTTTACGGCGCTCGCCCCTGACGACAGCTGTAACCGTACCTGCGACAGGCGATACGACCTTTATGTCGGGATACGCCTTGTCATGAAACAGAGAAGAACCAACAACAACCTCATCACCTTCCTTGACATCAACCTTTGGTGTTATGCCCGGAAAATCATCGGGAATAATAGCACATGTGGAGGGCGCGACATCCACGGGCGCCGACAGGTCGGCTTTACCTCTGATACTGATGTCAAGTCCCTTTTTTATGTTTACAATCTTTGTCATGTAGAAATAAAAAAATGACGTGTCTTTATAATATTGTGCAAAGTTACCATTATTTTTTATTGTGACTTAACTTTATTTGTGAAAAATTTGACATGCCGAGTATGAGTCGGCTGTTTTTGCATGAAATTGGAGAATATTTCCTTAAATTATGCTGTGAAACATAGTAAATATTTAACAGTTGGCGATGGCAGGATAAATTAATAAAAATCACAGGGCAAAATTTGGTTTGTAAAAAATATAATAATAAATTTGCATATCCTTTCACGGTGTATGCCGTGTCAGGAGCGCATTTTGAAAGTATATGATACCGGAAAATTGAGAATAACGCAATCGCAAACATTAACCATAAATCAATATTCACATTAATAACTATTAATTTATTCTATTCAAAATTATGGAAAATCAAAAGCCTAATGTTGGAGCCGCTCCAGCTAAGCAACAAAAGAACGAAGGTTCTAACGTACGCGGTATCAAGAACGCATTCTTGGTTATCGTAGCTTGCTTTATCGTAGCAGTTTTATTGTTTATCTTCTGGTTCGGTCACGACATGCACTTTGACGAGGCCGGTCACCCGCAGGATCTTTGGGGAACAATCTACAAAGGTGGTTTCATCGTGCCTGTGCTCCAGACTCTTTTCCTTACCGTAATCGTGCTTTCAGTTGAGCGTTGGATCGCCCTCTCAAGCGCAAAGGGCAAAGGCAGCATCTCTAAGTTTGTTGCCGGTGTCAAGGCTTGCCTTAAGAAGAACGATATCGCAGGTGCTCAGGCTCTCTGCAAGAAGCAGAAGGGTAGCGTTGCCGCTGTAGTTTCTGCCGCTCTCGTTCGCTACGAGGAAATGGACAAGAACACCGTACTTTCAAAGGAGCAGAAGATTGCCACTCTCCAGAAGGAAGTTGAAGAGGCAACCGCTCTTGAAATGCCGGCTCTCCAGCAGAACCTCCCGATCGTTGCAACCCTCACCACACTCGGTACACTTGTCGGACTTCTCGGTACTGTGATGGGTATGATCAAGTCATTCCAGGCACTTGCCGCATCAGGTGCTCCTGACTCAACCGAGCTGTCAACCGGTATCTCTGAGGCACTTATCAACACTGCATTCGGTATCGCAACTGGTGCATTCGCCGTTATTTCGTATAACTTCTACACCAACAAGATCGACAATCTTACCTACGCTATCGATGAGATTGGTTTCTCAATCGTGCAGACATTTGCCGCTACTCACTAATCCATTGTCTTTCAGAAATTAGAACGATTCAATAATCTATTAACGAAAAACAATGGGAAAAGTAAAAATTAAAAGAAAGAGTACCCTCATCGACATGACCGCGATGAGTGACGTGACTGTTCTTTTGCTTACTTTCTTCATGTTGACTTCTACCTTCTTGCAGAAGGAGCCGGTCACGGTGCTCACCCCGTCATCAGTTTCTGAGATTAAGGTGCCCGTAACCAACACCACAATTGTCTTGATTTCGCCTGAAGGAAAGGTGTTCCTTTCAGTGTCAGGTGACGCCGACTCGACCTATTCAAGCGAAAAGGTAAGAGCGGAGCTAATTCAGACAGCCGTGGCTGAATATAACAAGACCCATAGTAAACAAGTACAGCTCACCAAGGAACAGGTCAACAAGTTCTCCAAGATGAACATGTTCGGTATCAGAATCGCTGACCTTCCCGCCTTCCTTGATCTCCCGCAGACCAAGCAGGATGAAGTTCTCTCTGATATGAACAACCCGTCGACCGGTATTCCTATCGACGACAATAAGGACCTTAACAAGCCTAACGAGTTCCAGATATGGATGCGCGCCATCTACAACTCATCCAACCCCAATCTTGAGACCTCAATCAAGAGCGGCGAAGGTATAGCTGTGAAGGCTGACAAGGACACTCCTTATACAACTGTTCATAACGTGCTTGATAACCTGCAGACACTCAAGATGAACAAGTTCAGCTTGCTGACTGCACTTAAAACTGAAAACGATTAATCATTATGGCACAGATAGAACAATCCGACGGCGGCAAAAAGAAAAAAGGCGCCCAGAAAAAGATGCAGATCCACGTGGACTTCACTCCTATGGTGGATATGAACATGCTTCTTATCACGTTCTTCATGCTTTGTACCACGATGATTAAGTCGCAGACCTTGCAGATTTCACTCCCTTCCAATGAGAAAGTGGAGCAGGAACAGCAAAACAAAGCAAAGGAGTCGCAGGCTGTAACACTCATCCTCGACACCGAGCGTGATCAAGATGGAAATGTAAAGTTTGATCCCGAGACAGGAAAGCCCGCTCATTTCGTCTACTATTATTTCGGTAAGCCCGAGGTTGCCGATGAGAACAAAGACGGTCTCATCGATAACTCCAACCTCAAGGTTGAAAAGTTTATCGGTAATCAGAACGGCGAGACCCAGGGTATCCGTAAGATTCTCCATGACAAGAACAAGACAGTGCTTGCAAAGATTGCTGTTTTGAAAGAGGACTGGAAAAACAAGAAAATCTCTGACGAGGAATATCAGGCACGTGCAAAAGAGATTCGTAACGACTCTCTTATCGCTGACCGCCCCGTTGTGATTATCAAGGCAGGTCCCAACGCTTCTTGGGAGAGTCTGATTTCCGCTCTCGATGAAATGCAGATCAATCAGATTTCCCGCTACCAGATAGACAATATCAACGCTGTCGACTCAGCTCTGATATTTGACTATCTCGCCAAGAATCCCCGTAAATAATGATGAGTGTCTATATGTTTAACTTTAAAAACGAAGAAAAATGGCAAAAGATGTAGACCTTTCATCAAAAGAATGGCGCGATATAGTCTTTGAAGGCAAGAACAAGGAATTCGGCGCATACGAATTGCGTAAGGAATCTGATGTTCGCCACAACAAGGCAATGATTGTCGTTATTATCATACTTGCGTTGGCATTCTTGTTACCGTTGCTCGTCAACACCGTGCTCCCCAAGGCAGAGGAGAAGCCGGAAGACCTTACCGAACAGGCTATGGTCAATCTCGGCGACGCTGCTGAAGAAGAGCCCGAAGAGGAAGAAGTTCAGGAACGCTACGAAGAGGAGCAGCCTGAGGTGCTTCCCGAGGAAGTGCTCAACACCGTAAAGGTGACCGAGCTCGCCATCGTTGAAGACGACAAGGTAAACGCTGAAGACGAAATCAAGACTCAGGACGAACTTAAGGAAACTACCACAGCATTCGGTCAGAGCGACTTTGACAAAGGTACTGATGACCGTAACGTGGTACGTGAACATAAGGATGAAATCGTCGTAGAGGAAAAGAAGCCGGTTGAAGAGAACAAGGTGTTCACTGCCGTTGAGCAGATGCCTCAGTTCCCCGGCGGTGATGCAGAGCTTATGAAGCACATCCAGAAGAATCTTAAATATCCTCCTGTCGCAATGGAGAATAACATTCAGGGTCGTGTGGTAGTACAGTTCGTCGTTACCAAGACCGGTAAGATCGGTGAAGTTAAGGTAGTCCGCAGCAAGGACCCCGACCTGGATAAGGAAGCAGTACGAGTTGTAAAGACTCTGCCCGACTTTATCCCGGGTAAGATGAACGGACAGGCTGTTGCCGTATGGTACACCCTCCCCATCACCTTCAAGCTTCAGGGCGTATAATCTAATTACTCTCTATTATAGAGTGGCGCATCCATTACGGGTGTGCCACTTTTTTGTTTTCTCTTGTTAAAAATCACCTAAATTTTATGAAATAGTGTATTTCCCTCTAAAGTTTAGGGGGATTTTCATTAACTTAGCGTCAACTAATAAAAATATCAGTTATGGCTGACAGTGATATGCAATATGATGAATCGGAAGCTATAAAGTTTATCCGTGATTATATGCCCGAAGATGTGAGCGGGCGCTATTCCGATGACGAGATACTCAATATCCTCGACATGATATGGGATTATTATGAGGATAACGGCTATCTTGACATCTCTGCGGTTGACGATGCCGACAATGATTCGCCCGACATGGACAAGATAATGGGATATATCGGCAAGATGCTCGACAAGGATAAACTTGCCGTGGTTGACAAGGCTGATGTACATTATATAGTGGAAGGCGAGCTTGCCTACGAGAAATCAATAGGACTGGAAGAGGACTGATTTATGAGGCATCTGCGACGCTTGACAATCATGCTTTCAATCATTGCCGCATCATTTATGTGGCAAGGGGAGGTGTGTGCCGCAAATCCCTTCAAGGCACTCAAAGAAAAACTGATGCCGTCTGATAAATCAAAGACCAAGAAGACTGATAAGAAAACCGAGCAGCGGGAAGCGGAAGAAGAGCTGTCGCTTGACGACAACCTGCTTGTGCCTGTAGTACCTGAAAAGCAGCATGATATTGTTGCCGCTTACATGAATGAGCTTGCCAAGGATCTCTCGTCACGTAAACGCGAGACTATCGAGAAATGGCGTGACGGCGAGGTGATTGTCGCCACCATCGGCACTGACAATCTCTTTGCGCCCAATGATACAGTGCTTCGCTCCACTGCAAAAGAATTTCTGTCACCATACGCTAATCTGTTGCGCCAGATGGGACTTTACAAGATGATTATAGTAAGTCACACCGACGATACAGGCTCCGCCGAATATACCGACGCGCTTAGCGAGGCGCGTGTCAACGCGGTTTACGACTGGCTTGCAAAAGACCAGCTTCCTACGATTGGCCTGATACCGTATGCGCTTGGAGCCACGGACCCCCTTGTGGAGAATAATTCGCAGGCAAACCGTGCGCGTAACCGCCGTATAGAGATTTACATCATCCCTGACCGTCTGGTGATTGAAATGGCGAAATCCAATAAACTTGTATATAGAAAACAGTAATTTTGACTGAACGAAATGAAGTATTCAGCTATTGCAGCCATGCTTGCAGGCGTGGCGATGGTGTCGTGTAAGGCGACCTCACATGACAATGACTATTCGGTCGATGCATCGTTTGAAGGGGGCAATAACGGATTGACCGCCTATATCGTAAATTATGACAGCGGTGAAAAGATTGACAGCGCGCTTGTAGCCGACAATCATGCACAGTTCAACGGGGTTGCCGATAGTGTTGTGCTCGCGAGATTATTGCTCGGTGACCGCAGGGCGGCTACCTTCATCCTTGAACCGGGTGTCATCACTATTGATAGCGGCAAGGTATCAGAGAATACCCCGATGAATCTTTTGTTTGCCAAGTTTATCAGTGAGTCAGACTCTCTCGACAATCTTTATAATAATGCGCCCGATGACTCGGTCAGAAATGCTGTCAATGAAGCATATTCACAGCTGCTTGAACGCTATGCGGGCACATATCAGGATACACCGGTGGGATATCTTGCTTTCCTGCAGGCTGCATACGAATATGATTCCGATGCACTTTCTGCAAAACTTAAGCAATATCCTTCCTATGCACGTTACAGCCGTGTAAGCAATCTTGTCAAGGCAAAGCAACGTGAGGCAGCCACGGCACCGGGCAATCATTACGCCGATTTTACAATAAAAGGAGATTCGGCTGTAAGTCTGAGCGACTATGTAAAGCCGGGTTATTACACGCTTGTGGATTTCTGGGCGAGCTGGTGTGGACCGTGCCGCCGTGAGATGCCGGTCATACGTGAGCTTTATGACAAATACAGTAACAGCGGACTGAATGTAGTAGGGGTCGCCGTATGGGATAAGCGCGAAGACTCTGAAAAAGCTGTGAAGCAGCTTGCCCTGCCATGGCAGCAGATACTTGACGCGCAGTCAGTGCCGACCGACCTGTACGGTATATCCGGCATACCTCATATAATGCTGATAGACCCGGAGGGCACGATAGTGGCGCGCGGCATGCAGGGCGATTCGCTCCGCAAGGTAGTTGCCGGGGCGATGGCTACTTATGCTTTCCCCAAAACCACCGGTGAACAGGCTGCCACAGTACAAGACTGAGGAATCCTCCCGCCAATGCACCCACGCAGTCGGCGATAAAATCCTGTATATCCTCGCCTCTGCCGAGGTCCATCCATCCTTGAATCACCTCTATCAGTCCACCAAATACTCCGGTGGCAAGTACAAATACGATTATCAGCAATGCGGGGGCTTGTAGCTCCCGCTTGCCGTATCGGCGCATATAATCCAAGCCGAGACTTCCCGTGATGCCGAGCATCATGATTGCGTGTACAACTTTATCAGCTCCTTCAAACCATTCGATATCGTTGTCAGGCAACGGTTTAGGTACGAGGGTAAGATACAGCACCGCTGCCGTCACTATTGCCGTCAAGGTGAATGGAGGTAATCTTTTTATTAACTGTTTTGTTTTCATATTTAAATAAGCAATGCAAAATTAATCATAAAATTTTTAAAATAGACTCAGCTTAAATGGCAAAATGTAAGTTTTTGTGTAATTTTGTATTCGACAAATAAGAGAATATGGCATCAAAAGTACAATTTGGCAGTAAAATAGGATTGATTGCGGCAACAGTAGGGTCGGCTGTGGGACTTGGCAACGTGTGGCGTTTCCCGGCAGAGACCCAGGCAAACGGAGGCGCCGCTTTTCTTTTGCTCTATATCGCCTGTGTGTTTCTCCTCGGTATCCCGGTTATGCTCGCCGAGTTTTCACTCGGACGAGGCAAGCGCAGCGACGCTTCGGGGGTGTTCCGGCTGCTTGCTCCGGGAAAGAAGTGGTGGATAGTAGGCGGTGTTGCGATTCTCGCTTCCTATCTTATATTGTCATTTTATATGGTTGTAGCCGGTTGGACCCTTGAATATATGTGGCAGTCGATTACCGGCGATTTATTTACACCTGTCGCAGGCAATCCCGGACATTCCGCCGTCGAAGTGATGGACTACCAGTTTAATGCAAAGATGCAGGAGTATATTGTGCAGGATATCAAGCCGCTGGTGATGACTTACGTCATGCTCGCCATCAATCTCGGCATATTGCTCATGGGTGTACAGAAAGGAATAGAGAAGATGTCCAATATACTGATGCCGGTGCTCTTTGTGCTGCTTCTCGTGTTTGCCGGTGTCGCCATGACATTCCCGAAAGCCGATGAAGGACTGCTATTTTTCCTTAAACCCGATTTCTCAAAAATTAGCCCTGCGGTAGCCGTCAATGCGCTCGGTCAGGCATTTTTCTCCCTGTCGCTCGGCATGGGTATCCTGATTACATATTCGAGTTATTTCCCTAAAGAAACAAAGCTTACACGCACGGCTGTCACGGTGTCATTGCTTGACCTGCTTGTGGCGTTGATGATGGGGTTCATAATATTTCCGGCGGTCAAGTCGTTTGGACTTGACGGACACGGTCTTGAGGGCGCCACACTGGTATTTGTCACATTGCCCGAGGTGTTTGTGCAGATGCCGGCGTCGCAGCTGTGGTCCGTTCTCTTCTTTTTGCTGCTGCTTGTAGCCGCGCTCACCTCCACCATCTCGCTTGCCGAAGTGTCGATAGCTTTCATGCAGGACCGTTTCAACATGAGGCGTACACCGGCATGTTTCGTAGTAATACTTCCTCTTTTCGTGCTCAGTTCGCTATGTTCGCTCTCACAAGGCAGCATGTCGTGGCTGACCATCGGCGGAATGAATCTTTTTGATTTCCTCGATAATTTCGCAACCAATTTACTGCTTCCGCTGGTTGCAATATTTACCTGCATATATCTCGGATGGTTCGCCCCGAAAGGATATTTTTTCAAGGAACTCACCAACGAAGGTACAGTGTCGGTCAAGATTTATAGACCGGTGCTTTTTGTAGTGCGTTTTCTTGCACCCGTGCTGATTGCCGTGATTTTGTGTGCCAAATTATTTAGCTAACGGTCATGCAAGGAAATAATCGCGCGCAGTTTGCCACCCGTCTCGGGGTGATTGCCACTACAGTAGGCTCGGCGGTAGGTCTCGGAAATATCTGGCGTTTCCCATACGAGGCAGGTGTCCATGGGGGAGGTGCTTTCCTTCTGATTTACATAGGTTTCATCTTTATAATAGGTGTGCCGGTCATCTGCGCCGAGTTTATCATGGGGCGCAGTTCGCGCAGCAATATTTTCGGCGCGTTCCGTATGCTGCACGGTGTAAGACAGTGGGCATGGGTAGGGTATATGGGCATACTTGCCTCCATACTGATACTTTCTTTTTACTCGGTTGTAGCCGGATGGACGATAGAATATTTCGTGCAGTCGATTACCGGGGCACTTGATGCGGTCGAGTCGGGTACACGTCACGAGGTGTTTGACACCTTCTCCACAGGGTATATGCCTGTAGTGTGGACAGTGCTTTTCCTCCTTTGTAATGCCGTGATTTTACTGCGTGGCGTACAGAAGGGGATTGAGAAGGTGTCAAATGTACTTATGCCGGTGCTGTTTGTGATTCTTGTCATATTCTGCATCAATTCGCTACTGATGCCGGGAGCGAAAGACGGACTTGAGTTTCTTTTCCGTCCCGATTTTTCAAAAGTTGACTCCTCGGTGCTCATCGGCGCCCTCGGTCAGGCGTTTTTCTCCCTTTCGCTCGGTCTTGGAACCATGCTCACTTATTCGAGCTATTTCTCTGACAAGACGCCACTTGTAAAAAGCGCGTCGATAACCGCGATACTTGACACATGTGTAGCCATCCTCGCCGGAGTGATTATATTTCCTGCCGTTTTCACATACCACACCGAGCCGGCGGCAGGTCCGAAACTTGTATTTGAGGTCTTACCCGAGATATTCCATCAGATGCCGTTCGGTATAGTGTGGTCGTCATTGTTCTTCTTCCTGCTTTTCCTTGCCTCGCTCACTTCCACGATATCTATGAGCGAGATAGCAATAGCTTTTTTCATGGAGCAGCTCGGTTTCAGCCGCAAGAAGGCGGTGTTGCTCAATGCAGGTATAGCCATGACACTCGGCACCCTCTGCGCACTGTCATTCAGTTCGCTCAGCGGATTGAAAATATTCGGTCTAACGATATTTGACTTGTTTGATTACGTGTCGAGCAACATCCTACTGCCATTAGGCGGAATGCTCATTTCCATATTCGTAGGGTGGTTTCTTGACCGTAATGTGGTAAAGGCGCAGCTGCGCGGCACCGGAAAGCTGAATCCGCGACTACTCGCCACGATAGTATTCCTTCTGCGTTATGTCGCTCCCACCGGTATCGCCATCGTGTTTCTTGCCGGATTGGAAGTGATTTAGCAGGGTAGACAACGCTACCATATATCGCGGGCGCCCTTCCAGCTACGCGCAGGGGCGTGTCGGACAACTGAAATCTGACAACTATTTTTCCCGCAGGGAAAAATCCACGCTTAGTCGGGCGGTTGAGCGTAACGATACCCCCGGAAGATTGCATCATAATGGATGGTTTCCGGAGGAATCATCTGGAGTGCGGGGGATGATTCCCTGTCGGGAAACATTCTCTTTTTGCTCGCTTTCCGTGGGTTTCGCTGCGCTCAACCCACGGCTATTTATTGATTTTTCCTACGGAAAATTTGGGGGGCGTGAGACGGTCGCCCTTCCGGGCGACCCTACAGCTACGCGCATCATCCATGTCGGACATGTCGGACTCGTCAGACTTGTCCGACCGGTCTGACAGCTGACGCATCACCTTGACCGCTTGGCGCGGGCGCGCTCGTAGTCGCGGAGGAAGAGGTCGAGCGGCTGGTCGGGAGTGAGTCCGAGTTTCGCGCGCAAACGCTGACGGTTTTTCTTCACCGAGTCGGGGTTAATCGAGAGCATACGCGCTATATGCTTCGTCTCCAGCCCCAGAAACACCATACAAGCAAGTTCTACGTCGCCGGGTGTGAGTTTCGGATAGTCGCGACGCAGCGAGTCGGTAAAGTCAGGGTGCATCTCACCGAAAAGCAGGCTGAATTTCTCCCATTCCGAATCGCCGGTGCGGCTCACGTTGATTGTCGACATGATGCGCGCCACAATTTCGGCATCTTCGGGTCTGATTCCTCTCACATCGCGGGCTATGTCGGCAAGCGCCTGATCCATTTCCGAGGCTCTCATCTCGGCGGCGGCGATACGTCGCTCTTTCTGCTGTAAGACAGATTCAAGGTCGGAGTACTCGCGGCGGTGACGGCGGATAAGCCATGCCACTACGAGACACACAAGCGCGCCCACGACCACCACCGACACAACTATCACAATCCATTTCCTGATTGTCGAGCTTTCGCGCTCTTCTGCTATCGTTCGGTCGATTTCGGCAAGCTCCGCTTTCATCTGCTCGTTGGTAACCTTGGCGGCATCGTCCATTGCCGCCTGCTTATCTTTCAAGTGCACATATTCTTCCTTCGCCATCCGCGCCGAATCGGTCTTACCCTCCTTTTCATATACCCGTTTGTTCACATCCAGGATGTCGCAATAGTAGGCAAACCGTTTCACCTCATCAGTTATCCCATTGCGCATTATATTAGCGTAATAGAGCATCGAGTCGTAGTCGCCCGTTTTCCGGTAATAATCGGCGAGCAGAGACGACACGTATGGCTTGCACCACTCAGGGTCTACCGGTCGGCAGGCACTTCGATAAGCCTTGAGGAGGTCGGCGACATCGCCCGACTTTTTGTACGACATCACCATCGTCAGTGTCCTCAGACGCTCGCCATCGTCAAGAAACTCACTCCGCTTCAGGCTGTCGACTCGCGGATACCATTGCTCTGCCTTGCCTTGACGGTATAGGGTCAGCGTAGTGTTGAAATATCCTATGAACTTCTGATACTGATACCGCGCGGGAAGCCAGTCGACGGCAAGAGTATAATTTTTCACGGCCCCATCATCGTCACCAAACACATAATTTATAGTTCCGATAAAATTATACACTTGTGACACCCTGAAACTGTCATTTGCCTCCTTAAATACGACAAGATCATTTTGCAGTCGTCGGTACACATCAGACAAAGGTCCATCCACGCCGTATGCCTTGTCAATATACATGCATGCCTGGTCGTAGGGATACTTGACTGAGTCGGTAAGGGCGAGTGCAGAGTCAAGTGCCGCCCACGCCGCCGCTTCCTCTCCTCTTCCGCTGTATAACGATGCCTTCACATAAAGGCTACGGGCTTTCAGCTGGCGATTGCCCGTCGCTTCGGCTATAGAGTCGAGCCTGATGAAGATACTGTCGACACCGCCGTCACGGTCATCAATGCCCCGGCTCACTATCTCAAATTCCCTCATCAGGGAGTCGGCGACCGGGTCTATCGGGCTGAAGAAAAATGCTTCGTCGGTTGACGTTTTTCCCGTGCATCCTGCCGTAAGCATCACCATTAATGACAATGCCCCCGGAAAGAGGAAATGTAGCACACTTGATAAGGTTGATTTCGTTTTCATGCTACAAATTTAATTCCTTTACCTGATTTCACAAAGGGGTACACCACTTAGTCCCCAAAAATTCCGGGGTGTCCCCGATTTTGTCCCCTACTTGTACCCCCCCCCATTTTCAACAAGTTACAAATGTGGTATAATTTTGTTCCCGAACATCCGGCAAGAAATCCGGCATGGAAAACTGATTATCCAATTCTTCTGCAATGAAAAGAATCTTAACGCTCCTTACCGCCATGATACTGACTTCGGCTGTCACCGTGCGTGCCGATGAGGCGGCAAGCATCAAGACCAACCTGCTCTACGACCTGGGGACGACCATCACCCTCGGGGCGGAAGCGGGGATAGACCGACACTTTTCCATTGATGTCATGGGCGCGTACAACCCGTGGACCTTCTCAAAGGGGGTCAAGTTCAAGCACTGGCTCCTGCAGCCCGAGCTGCGGTGGTGGCCGGGTGAGCGCATGAACGGGCATTTCCTCGGGGTGCACCTCATCGGCGGGGAGTACAACCTCAACCGCATACAGCTACCCTACGACATGTACCCCTCAACGCTCGACTACCGGTACGAGGGATGGGGCGTCGGCGGCGGAATCGCCTACGGATACCGGTGGAACTTCAACCGCCGCTGGGCGATGGAGGGCTCCGTGGGCGTGGGTGTCATCCACTCCTCCTACGACCGCTATACCTGCGGCGACTGCGGCGAGCGCATAGGCTCCGGCACGAAGACCTACGTAGGCCCGACAAAGCTCGCCCTCAGCCTCATATACCGCTTCGGCGCCAAAGAGCCGCGAAAGCCGCGCGTCGAGACGGTCGAGCGCATAGTCGAGCGCCTCAGGGTCGACACAGTGTATATAACGCGCGAGGTGCCGATGCGTGACACGCTCATACGCAACCTCACCGACACAATACGCGAGCGACAGAAGGTGATACACGCCGACTACGCACTGCGCCTCGTCTACCCGCTCTCCAGCTCGCGAATCGACCCGATGCTCGGCGACAACGCCGCACGCATAGACTCCCTGATGGCGTTCATCGACCGGTATGCCGACGACCCCATGCTACGCATCAGCTCCATCGACATCGTGGGCTACAGCTCGCTTGAGGGTGGCGCGGCGCGCAACCTGACGCTGTCGGAGGACCGAGCCCGTGCCGCCGCCGACCTGATAGAGTCGCTGCGACCGGAGCTCGCCCACCTCATCTACTCGCAAGGAAAGGGCGAGGACTGGGACAGCGTCGACTTCCCCGGCAAGCGAGCCATCATGGCAGACCCCGACCTTGACAGCCGCGAGCGGCGCCTGCGCGCAATCGGCGGCGGCTCCCTGTTCCGCAGCCTCCTCGCCACCAAGCTTCCCCAGACGCGCCGCATCGAGTGCGTGATCAACTACACCCGCGTCACCACCGAGATCGAGCACCTAAAATCAGAACAACAACAGAAAAATGATAAATGAAAACTCCCTTTCCCCGTCAGGGGATAATCAATCTGTAGCCGTGGGTTGAGCGTAGCGATACCCACGGGAAGCGAGCCATAGCGGATGTTTCCGGAGGAATCATCACGGAGCGAAATTGATGATTCCCTGTCGGGAAACATCTCAGGAGAAAGCCACCTTTCCGGGGGTTTCGCTCCGCTCAACGCCCCGGCTAAATACAGATGATGCCCTGCGGGCAACCCTACCCGGCAACGCGGCGCGCTGACTCACAAGCCGCTGTAGGGGCAAGTCTGAGGAGTCCTTAAGGTCGTTAGAGTCATTAGAGACCTTAACGACCCTCTGAAAACTGACAACCTAAACTATAAACTTTAAACTATAAACCAATATTAATTAAACCAACATTAATCATGAACCTGAAAATGATTTTCGCGGCAACCGCGCTTGCCGCAATGACAATGTCATCCTGTTCTTCCGACACACCTGTTGACCCAACAGCCAACATCGCGCGCGGCGAGACAACCTACGCTACCTTCAACCTCTCGCTGAAGACAACCGGATCACGCGCCAACGGCGATGACAACGCCGACGAGCGCGAGCAGACCGTCAACAAGATGCACCTCTACATCTTCGGCGGAGGTATCCTCGAAGTCGACCATGCCATCACCGACAGCTACACATTCGGCAACAAGGTAGGCCCGGTACAACTGACAACCGGCGAGAAGGTGGTCTATGCAGTCGCAGGCGACCTCAAGGTGAATGATGCAGAGTTCACTGCAACCGTTGAATCGACCCGCCTCTCCGATTTCGAGAAGATACTCTTTGACGCGCTTGCCGATGATATCGCCACCGCCGACAACTTCCTCATGGCAGGCAAGGAGGAGGTGACAGTGACCAAGTCGACCGAGCAGGCACCCTGTCAGGTGTCAGTGTCGATAACCCGCGCTGCCACCAAGACCCAGCTCAAATACGGTGGTGAGGATGGTACTGTCAACGTGCGCCCAACTATCAACGCCGCCTTTGCCGAACCGAAGTTCGCCATGATGCAATGCGCCGAGACCATGTGGCTCACACCCGGCAACTACACCCAGGCATCCAAGGTTAACAACAGCGGCACATACAAGGGATACACCACAGTACCCACGACAGTCGCCGAAGACCTTTTCTGCGATGCTGTGAGTGCCTTTAACGAGAGCCTCGATAACTCACTCTACACAGGCGAGGCTTACAACGCAAAGCCCGTGACCGGCAACACCACATTCGCACTCGTGCGCCTCAAAGCTACCCCGTCTAAGATATGCGACAGCTACGACAAGAATACCAAGACTTACAAGTACAGCGGCTCGCTAGGCAGCAACGGTACATTCTGGGTGCTGGCAAAGAATGTCGCCGCCACCGGCTCATTCATCTTTGCATCGGACAACGACTACAACATCCTTTATTTCGCAAGCCAGAGCAAAGCCAACACAGCCAAGACCGCACTTGGTCTGGGTACTGACTGGAAGGTGTACGAATACACCAACGGCAACGTATATTACCGCGTGAACCTTATCACCGACCCATCTGCGGCAGCCGACGGTCCTGACAAGTACTGCGCTCTCCGCAACCATTTCTACAAGATCACCGTCACCGACATCAAGGCTCTCGGAGCGCCCAACGCCCCCGGCGTTGTCCCGACCGACCCCGACCAGCCCCTTGAATCGGACGCATGGCTTGACGCAACCATCGACGCTGAGCCGTGGGTAGCAATAGACATGGACAACACGACACTCCAGTAATCCACAACCCGCCGCCGGGGGACTTTAAGGTCCTTAAAGTCTCTAACGACCCTGATGACCCCAGGACCCCGGCGGCAACAAACCCCGAATGAATGAAGATGCTTAAAACGCTGTCAGCCATCGCCGCCGCGCTCGCCCTCGCCGGGTGCATACGCGACAACCGCGACGACTGCCTCTTCCCGCTCCGGCTCCACTTCACATACCTGTACAACGTGGAGGACGCCGACCTATTCTCCGACGAGGTGGAGACACTCTGCCTGTACCTATACGACACCGAGACCGGGACGCTCGCCGCCTCGCGCTCGATGACGGCGGCGGAGCTTGACGACGACAACTCGACCGTGTGGCTCGTGCCACCCGGAAGGTTCTCGCTCGTGACATGGGGTGGCGTGAAGTCGCGCTACGACATCGACCCGGGCATGTCGCTCGACGCGATGGCGCTGAGCATAAACGCCGACCCGCAGACAGGCTCAGTGGCGCAGGACCGAGAGCACCTGTGGCACAACCTCACGACCGACCTGCTCGTAAACGGCGACCTGACACCGGGGTATGACATCGACCTGCACAAGCTCTCCAACGACGTGACCGTCACAATCGCCGCCACGGAGGGCACCTCCCTCCCGTATCACCCGTCATCATCGATAACCGCCGCAAACGGCACATGTGACGCATACGGCAAAATCCCCGACGGCACACCCGCAACCCTGTACGCCCCGCAGGTGGAGGCGCTCTCACGCGCCGACATGCTCCCCGGCTCAGTCCACTCCTACACAACCATGGCACTCGCCGACGGCGACGGCTCACACCTGAACGTGGACCTGGGGGACACAACCGTGTTTGACGGCTCGCTGACCGACCTGATCGGGGAAAACCCCGGCATCGACTTCGACCTTTTAGACGATTTCCAAGTCTACTTCCTCATCACCCCCGGCGACGACCGCCTCGACGTGGCGGTCAGCATCAACGGCTGGCAGGTGACGGAGTATGACGTGACACTCAGATAACCCACGCAAATGAAACACGCCATCATATACACGCTGACCGCAATGCTCCTCACGGCTGCCGCAGGCTGTTCCCGCGACGCCGCAGCCGACGCGCCCGCACCCGCAGGCGCCGACTCCATCGCGCTCAGGATCACCGTCAGCACACCCGACACGCAGGCACCCGCCTCGCGCGCCATGACCGCCGCTGACGAGTCGGCGGTCGACGACCTGCTCGTGATGCTCTTCACACCCGCCCCCGACGGCACATCGCCCGCCACGCTGTTCAAGACAGTGGAGGCGACCGGGCTTGAGGCGACCGCAGGCGGATACTCATTTGACGCCCGCATAGGCATCGAGCCGGGAAAGACCCCGGCTCACCTCGTGCTCGTGACCGTAGCCAACGCAGCGTCACGCGCCACTGACCTGCCCGATGTCGGGTCGACCTACGAGACTGTGAGGCAGGCACTCACCGCCGACGCCCCGGCGCAGACCGACACCCGCCTGACCATGTGGGGCATCGCCACGCGCCCGGTCGACACGTCGCTGCGAGCACAGGGACTCAGCATAACGCTGCTGCGCGACCGAGCCCGCGTGACATTCTCCACCGACACCGGGAAAGTGCCGCCGACGCTCTTCACCCCCGCCGACATGAGGGTCTGGAAGGCGTCGACAAGGATGGCGCTCATCCCCGACCCCGAAAACATCAGCGGCATAAAGGCGACCGCGCCCACAATACCCGACGGGAACGCCAACACGGCAACGCCGCAATGTGACCTCACCGCGGAAAACCCCAGGCTCTACATCGCCGAGGCAGACGTGCTGATGGGGGGCACCGGCGAGCCTGACGACGAAAACCGCCTCAAACGCCCCGCCATCATCATCGGCGGCTACTACCGTGGCGCGACACAGCAATGCTACTACCGCGTCGACTTCAAGAGAGGTGAAAGCCTCATCGACGTGCTGCGCAACCACAGCTACAACATCACCGTCACAGCCGTCAACGGCCCCGGAGAGGAAACCCCCGACGCGGCGTACAACAGCACAGTCGCCTCAATCGACGCTACCATAACCACATGGGAGGACATCGACAACGACGTCGCATTTGACGGCGCCAACTGGATTGCAATGCCGCGCCATATTTCGCTTCCAGGCAATGCGGGAGCGGAAGCCTCCGTACAGTTTTCATCCAATGTTCCACTCTCAACATGGGAAATGGCATGGGGCGATAAAAATGCTACCTGGGAATCGCTCAACTTTGTCACATCCGACAAACTCGTAGATGCAGAGAATCTGTTCGCAGTACAATTTGTGACCGGCGATGACGGCTCGACAATGCTTACAGTAACCACACTGACCGATCTTCCCGATGACACCGAGTCGCTTACAAGGCAGCTGTATATAAATGTGACCCCAAGGCTGCGTGTGGTGGTCAATGTAGTCCAATCATCGGCAGACAGTGCCGGGGGACACACTCCCTGGGATGACCAGACAGTTCACGGAACGGTATGACACTCTCCGGTAACACAACAATAAAAAATATATGAAACCTAATTATTAAGAGTTACTTATGACTAATCGCATTATCATATCACTCATGATGGCGGCAGGATTGTTGACAGCGTCATGTGACCGCGACGACACTTTCACTGCGAAACTGCCTGCCGGTGACGGTATCCTGGAGGTCGATTACCGCTTTGACGGCGGAATGCCGCTGTCGCGCGGCATGGCAACACAATCCCATGAAACCGACCTGCGTCAGGCTCATATCCTGTTTTTTAACCCCGATGATGCCGATACCGACCCCGGCACATTTGTGGGATATTCCACCGTGGCTGTACCCGGAGGCAAATCAAAATTTTCGTTCGACCCGCCGGAAACCCTGCTTGATGGCGTAAAATATCGTGTCATCGCCTTAGGAAACGGCGACAGTTTCGTGCCTGACGGAAGCGGGTCGCTCGCCGAATGGCTGTCTACATATCAGGGCACGTACAAAGACGCGCTCGGCGAACTGACCGCCGTACATTCGGGCATATTCACCCGCAACACTCCGGGTGTACTGCCGATGTTTGGCAACTGGGTCGATAAAAATGACCGTCCACTGACATTCACAATCTCGCGCAATGCCGAAGGTGTCGTAACAGTGACCGAGAAAGGAGCGTTTCTCTTCTCGCGCGCGGTGTGTCGCTTTGATATCCATAATCTTGTAGGTCATCTGCTGAAAATTGAGTCGGCACGACTGGTCAACACTCGTAACGCGGGTCTGTACCTCGCCGATGGTATCAATGCCGGCGACGTGGAACCGCTCTCGACCTCCATCTCGAAACCCGCAGGCGATGGAAGTGACGGCTACATGCCGGTGACTACCGACATGACTCCCGGAGTCACTACCACACAACGTCTTGAGGCATCACTCTACGGCTTCCCCAACACGGTAAACACCACCGTGCAAAACGACAAGTCGACCACGGCACTCATAATAGCCGGTTATTATTACGATAGCGAGAAAGGTACTTACGATGACAAGTTGACTTTCTACCGCTTTAACTATGCCAATGTAGGCGAAAGTCAGGCTCTTAAACGCAATTACTGCTATCGTGCCACAATCAAAGGCGTGAAACGGCGCGGTGCCGATGATGAAAAGGGAGCCTATAATGATTCATCTCCAATATTTGATTATGATGTAGATGAAGAATGGGGTACGACCGATGATAATTTCACCAGCGACAAAGATGGTAATTTCCTTGTCGTAAGCAAGACTCACCTGACTTTTGACGGCGATGCCAACGAAAGCGACTTTATCGAGCTGAGAGTGTCGACCAACCCCGACCTAACCTGGACGGTAGAGCCAGTTGATGAAGAGGGTAACGAAAACACCAAGTTCACCTTTGAAAAACTCGATAACAACTCGGTAAAATGCGGTCCGAATGAGAAAAACGAGACCGATTATGTGCGCTACGGCTATTACCAAATCAGAGCGGTCAACCCGAAGACCGGAGCCGATCTGAAAATGAAAGTCTACCTTATGCAACTTTCAACAAAGTACAATGTAAAGACTTTGACTGTTAATGGCAACACGGGAGAGTTTGAACAGTTGCTAAATCCGATGGGTGGCTCAGTACTATTTAAGGTGGTGACCGGCAGCAATGACAATCCGTGGGATGCGGTTGACTCCGGAGATCTTCTTATGAACTGGGACACACAGGGAATTTATTTCACCAACCACGGTAATAATAACACGACTCTCGAAATACGCGTGCCGGCAAATATCACCGGAGAAACGCGCGAAGCGACCCTCATAGTTTCCTTGACCAATGACCCTGACAATAAAGTAAAACCTGTAACCATAAAATTAAAGCAAGAACCGTCACCACAGTTGATGGATATTATCAATTTCCCTGCCTCAGGAGAAATCATACTTGAATGCCTTGATTTAAGTGACGGCAATCCCAATGGTATTGCACAGTACCGCTCTTTCCCTGTCAGATTGACAGATCCTGCAAATTATCGTTATGAGGTAACGTCAAATTTCGACAAAGATATTGACCTCGTTCTTTCATATAAAGAAAATGTTGGTCCACTATCTCTTCATCCCGTTTATGCCGACCAATCGGCAGGACACCGTCACGATGATAAGCTTTCTGGATGCGAGCACGGCAATGCATTCTATATCAACGCATTCCGTACCGGTCCGGGTGACCCGGAAATTGCAGGCACAATAACAGTAAAAGCCTACAATCCATCTGATCCAAATGCTCGTACCGAGGAACGTAGTTTTACCGTGAAAATTCATAGTGAAAAATGCAATGTCAACGATGTGGTCATACTAAATGGAGAAAGCAACATCCTACTCGCAGACCGTAATTTGGGAGCTGTATCTAGAATACAACCTGATGGGGTTATCGCCACGGCACGTTACTATTCTACGGATGACTTTTTCAAAATCACTGGTTTAACAGGTCAATTAGACCCGACAAAGACCGACAATTATCTAGGAACTGTCCAAGATAATACTTATGGCTCAAAAAATAACACAGAGATTAATTTTTACAACTCAAATATTAAAGTCACGGATTGTACGCAACTGTTTTTTAGTGACAATAACCATGTTAATTCTTTTTATGCCGAAAATGTTTGGAAATGTCCAACCTCAGCGGAATGGAATACAATTATACCCAAAATACGTTTTTCTAAATGGCGTCCCTTTGTTCTTTCTGATTTAAAGGATAAATCTAGCGGAAAAGAATTGCCGGTCGCTTGCTGGCTTCCATACCGCAAAACAGAAAAGAAAAATAATAATGACATGCCGGCAGTACAACCCACAGCATGTGGTTATGCTTGCGATCCTTTATTAGTTGGGAATCATCTGACATTCTTCAACTATCTTTACAATGGCACATGTGTGTCTCAGACTTATCCCAATAGAGGCAATATTGCAAATGACGCCAAATGTTATCTATTATTACGTCTTTGCCGCTTGTTAACCCCGGAGGAAACCGAGCGATACAAAACTGAAATCCTTGGATATTGATACATCTAATGGATACATTTAGAATTAAGTTGATGAGAAATAAATAATTGCAGGACGTTATCAACAATTCGCCCATAGGGCAATATATCTATCACTTTTCCGGCAAGAGCTGGCCTGTGCAGGTCGGCTCTTGCAGCGTTTATGCTAAGAATAAATTTGCATATAATCAAAATAGATATTATATTTGCGGTGAAGATAAGGACTTTAGGGAGCTTAGGGACTTTAGGGACCTTAGGGACTTTATGGAGCTTAGGGACTTTAGGGACCTTAGGGACCTTAGGGACTTTAGGGAGCTTAGGGACCTTTGGGAGCTTAGGGACTTTAGGGACCTTAGGGGCTTTAGGGATTGGTAGTAGTTTATTTAATTAATATTCTTCATTATGTCAGAAGAGCTTGTCCCACGCAGGGGTAATTTCAAGAAGCTGCTTTCTTATCAGAAAGCGGAGGTTATCTACCGCCTTACTTACTTTTTCTGTGAGAAGTTTATGAGCAGGGGCGACCGTACGGTGGATCAGATGATTCAGGCTGCGCGTTCCGGCAAACAGAATATTGCGGAGGGATGTGCCGCATCGGCAACCTCTACCAAGACCGAGATTCATCTTACAAATGTGGCGAAGGCGAGTCTGCTGGAACTTCTTACCGACTATGAGGATTTTCTTCATACTCGCAACCACCGAATATGGGAGAAGGGTTCGCGTGAATATGAGGCTATGCGGAAGCTGGGACGGGAACATAATGACGCCGAATTTTTTCTTGATATCGCGCAGAGCCGACCAGCTGAGACGATAGCAAACATGACTATCATCCTGCTTAATCAAGCTGATTATCTGCTGTACAGACAAATTGAACGCCTAAGCGCCGACTTTCTGAAGGGAGGGGGCTTCTCGGAACGGATGCACAGGATGCGGACAGAGAAGAGGAAAGGACAGTAATGACCTTATGGACTTTAAAGACCTTAGAGACCTTAAAGACCTTAGAGACGGCGCGGGCTGCCTT
>OGQO01001144.1_pt1 | contig 25382 bp, 16 predicted proteins | sample 1553241 | NCBI WGS metagenome assembly OGQO01 (sample SAMEA2579933, study PRJEB22360) | human gut metagenome | biome: human gut; feature: human-associated habitat; material: faeces | place: Denmark | collected 2008/2010
GCCCACACAAGGCCGGCGCCTCCCGCCACCATGGCGTCGGTGGCCACCGGATACATGTCCATGCAGGCAGCCACCAGCGGCACGTTGTCGACGATCGACGAGAGGATGCCGATGAGGCCGTTGATCAGATACACGCTGTGGAATGTCTCGTTGAGCCATGCGGCGAGCTCACGGAGCATGCCGGCCTGCCCGAGGGCCCCCACCGACATCAGGATGCCGAGGAAGAAGAGTATCGTCGACATGTCGATGTTGCGCACCACCTGCGAGATCCTTCCCTCCATCTTGTCGTCGAGGCTGTAGCGCGACACTATGATCTCGGTGAGCAGCCAGAGCGCTCCCAGGGAGAGCAGGATGCCCATATACGGGGCCAGATGGGTCAGGGCCTTGAACACCGGCACGAATAGTAGGGCGGCCACGCCGCATATCAGGATCAGCATCGAGAGCCCGCGGTGGTGTTCGTAGAGGTTATACCCCACGCGGGAGTCCTGGGCGTTGAGGGCCTCCACAGGTGTGGCGCCCACAAGGCGGCTGGCGAGCAGCGTCGGTACGAGCACGGAGACGAGCGAGGGGAGAAGCAGGTTGACGATGAGGTCGACCGATGATACGTAGTTTTTCATCCAGAGCATGATGGTGGTGATGTCGCCGATGGGGCTCCAGGCGCCGCCGGCGTTGGCGGCCAGCACTATGACGCAGGCGAAGATCCAGCGCTCTTTCTGGTCGCGCAGCATGCGTCTGAGCATCATCACCATTATTATGGTGGTGGTCATGTTGTCGAGGATGCTCGACATGAAGAAAGCCACCAGCACGAGGATCCACATCAGCTTCCGCTTGTCGGAGGCATGGATGTGTTTCACTATGATCTGGAAGCCTCCGTAGCGGTCGATGAGCTCCACGATAGTCATGGCGCCTATGAGAAACACCACGATCTCGCAGGTGTCGCCGAGGGCCTCCACCATGTCGGTCGATAGGGAGGCGTCGTGGCCGAGCATGGCATACACCGCCCAGAGTATGCCGCACATTATCAGGGCGAAGGTGGCCTTGTTGATGCCCACCACGTGTTCCAGGGCTATCATTAGGTAGCCCAGGATGAAGATTACAAGCATTGTCGTTATCATGATGACAGCGGGGAGAGTTTTTATTCAGTTGGTATTTGATGTTGGTTGTATGGTTGTGTCTTCCTTATAAGAAGCGCGCCTTTGCGGCCGCGCGGCAGGCCCGGCGACAGGTTATCTGCCGGGCCTGGCCTTTCCACCGAGGTTCACGCCGAGCGTGATTTTCTGATAGAAGATGAAGGTATTGCCTGTGAAGTTGAAGTCGAGCTCCGCGCGGAGGTCCACTGTGTTGTTCTTTATGATGTCGGCGAAGACGCGCACGCGGTCGTGGAAGGAGCATTGATAGTAGGGCTCTCCTTGATAGAGCTGCGAGCCGAACTCCCTGAAGCTGGGCATCTGCGCTCCGCCGGCGTAGAGGGTGTTGGAGACCCCGAGCCATTTCCATCGGGCCTTGACCTCGAGCCAGGCGCCGAGGGGAGTGCGCCAGTGGTCGTGGGCGCGGTTGCGCTCGATGGTGAGCAGTGGCCCGGCTCGCGCCGATATGCTGTCGAGCGGCGTGCTGCCGGTGATGTTTATTCCCGCATAGGGGTGTATCATGAAATTGTCTACGATGTGCTGGTCGTCGGGAGCGTCTTCAGTGAGGGCGTAATGGTTCATCATCACGTGTCCTCCGGCGAGAAATGTCTTGCCCTGAGGGGCATACTGGCCGTGAAACACGATGTTGAAGGCCTCGCGCCGCGTCTTGCTCTGGAGGCCGCGCCAGTCGAGGTAGGCTTCGAGAAATCCGTTGGGGGAGTCGTAGCCCACGAGCACGCCGCGGATATTGCGCTGGAAATAGGTCAGGGAGTCGCTCCATAGGAAGTCGGGGAGCTTCTCGCGCATGAGGTGGCGTGGGAGCATGCCCATGGCGAAGCGCCAGCGGGGCCCGGTGTGCTGGTAATAGAGTGTCGGCGCCACCTTGGCGCCGTCCCATTCGCAGCCGATGGGCTGGGTCCACACCACTCCGCCCTTCAGGGCGTCGCGCCCCCCGTTGAAGCCGATGCCGATCTCCGGGCTCAGCTGGGTGAAGATGATGGTCTTGGCGGGCATTATGTTGTCGTCGCCCTCGCGGTTGTCGAACACCGAGCCGAAGTCCACGTCCCACAGGAAATCGTAGGCCATGACACCCTCCCTCGCCGGCATGATGGCGAGGATGGCGGCTGCGACGACGCGCAGCAGGGGGATGATGTGGGTCGTTCGGCGTTTCATGCCGCAAAGTTACAAAAAATTCATGAGATAAGCCACCTTTCATTTGTCAATCATCAGGGCCTGCGGAAGCCCGTTTTCACACTCCGGATAAAAAGATTTCACGATACATTTGGCCGATGGATAAAAAAATGTTAATTTTGCAGCCGAAAACACAAAACAAGGTTATACAGCGGGTCCCGGGGCCTGAGCCAAGCCGTGAGGGCATGGCATGGCCGTTATGGGATTTGCGAAGATATTATCAAGATTTCCCCAGGCACGCGTGAGCGTGCCGAAAGGCACCGGGGCATTCTTCTGACGGGTCTCCGGTGTATGTTTGGTTGAATAATGGTACATTGAATCTTTTGATTCAGAAAGCCTGCATTGACGTCTGCGGCAATCCTGCGGCGCTTGCGACTTATCAGGGGGTGGATTCCGCGAGAAATCCGCCCCCTCGTTTTCATGCCGGTGGGCTTTCCTTCGGAAGGTGGCCGCTACAGGCTGAAGCCCGGTATGGTATCGGCCTTGGCCGCCGTGTCGATGAAGACGCGCAGATAGTGGCGCAGCTCTTTCACGAGGTTCACCTGATTGTTTTCCTCTATCGAGGAAGAGATCGCAAGCCCCTTGTCGGGATCGAGGCCGGCTCCGCCAAACCTTAGCTCCGGATTGTGGAACATGCCGGAGATATTTATGCCGAATGGAAAGGGCACGGGAGAATCCAGCACCCCGATCTGATAGTGCAGTCGCCCGTTGAAATTGTTGAGTCCTCCTATGCGAAGGCGGTAGCGGTCGAAGTCCAGCCGGAAAGGATAGAGCGTCAGGAGATTGTCGTGAACTGTGGCGTGTGCGTTGATGTTGGCGATGTGGATGTCGCGTGAGGTGCGGATAAACATCATCTTCGTGATGCGGCGGATGAAATGGTTCTGGTGAACTTTCAGCTGCCGTCCCTGCACGCTGACGTCGGCCCTCAGCGACGGCACGTTGATGTTCATGTCGGGAAAGAGCAGCATATCGCCTTCGCATTCCGCCGAGACATACCCGGAGAGGTTTTTCATCGCCGGCATCATGAGCAGCAGGGTATGGAAATTCTCGAAAAACCTTGTGACGTCGATCTGCTTGATGGCGAGGGCGAGCTTCATGCGCATCATCTCTATGTCGGAGGTGTCGTAGAGCAGCGAGAGGTCGGCGTGGCCGAAGTCGGAGCTGATGCGGAGGTGGCTGATGTCGGCCTTTCCGTCGGCCACTCCGATCGATGCGCCGAGGTCGTAGAGGTGGAGGTTGGTGTAGACCGTCTCCTTTGCCGAGGCCTTGATGCGGGCGTCGATGTTGCGGGGGATAAGGAGCGCCACGTTGTCGGAGGCATTGGCGGCTGTGCTGTCTGGTGCCTTTGGTGGCTGCTGTGAGGCGGATTGGCGCTCGGTGCCGATGCCCTTTTTGTAGACGTGTGCCAGGTTGTTGATGCCCAGCGTGTCGATGTCGATGGTGAGGTCTAAGCCGAGGCGCTGGGGGCTCGCGAAGCCGAGGAAGCGGCGCAGGTTGTCGGCGCGCGCGCTGAGGGAGAATGCCGAGATGCCGCTTCTGGCGCCCAGCCGGTGTATGGTGAGTGTGTCGAGGTCGGTAGATATGTCGAGGCCCTCAAGCGTCACGGGCTGCGGGAAGGCTCGGCTCAGTATTTTCCCGCCTCCTGTCCTGAGTCTTGCGTCGAGTATGGCGTGCCGGAAGAAGTCGGCTGCCTTTTCGGGCAGCCGGCACACAAGATATTCCGGAGAGTGGGGTGCAGTGGCCAGGCCCTGTCGGTCGGCCGGCGACGTGTCGGCATGTATGTGGTCTGGCCTTATGTCGTGCAGTGTGTCGGCGAGACTGAAGTTGCCGCTGAGGTCTGCGTCACACACGGAGATGTCGGTGCCGTTTAGACGCATGCTCACACAGCGGGCGCGAAGCCGCGCATTGGCCTCGCCGCCCGAAAGGCGGTTGATGCCCGTCACTCCCATCGCCTCGATGTGGAGGGTGTCGTCAGGCATGTCGAGGGTGGCGCCGGCGGCCTGCATGTCGAACTGAAACATGAGCGGCGCTTTCGCCCCGCTTGAGAAGACGAAGGTGTGGCGTGAGTCATCGCGGCTTGTGACGGCGAGTCCGCGGAGCGATGCCCGGCAGGCGTTTCCCTTAATGGAGACCATGTCGGCGTTTGCCTTGACGGCGAGCATGCCGTTTTCAAGGATTCTGTCTGAAAGACGGTTTGCCGCGGCTGTGAAGTCCACTTCAAGATGTCTGGCGCTCACGGAGGTGGCCGCGGCAGGGGAGAGGCTGGCGGTGTCGAGTCTTATTTTGCCGTTGAGGCATATGTCGGTCAGGCCGGATCTGGTGGCGTCGGAGATTCGGAATCGCATCCGGGTGTCGGTGGTGATGCGCCCGTGGGGAGAGTAAGCTCGCAGGATTCCGATGCTTCTGCCGGCGGCTGTGAGGTCGGCGTCGGCCTGAAGGCGCAGGTCGGCCAGCGGATTGCCGCCTGTGAGGTCGCTGATGGTGCCCTGGAGGTCAATGCGTGTGCCTTCGCCGCCCAGGGAGCATTTGTAGAGGGAGAAGCGGCTGCTGTCGGGATGCCTGCCGTCGAAGAAGAGGCGTGCGCTCATCCCTATGTCGCTCAGTGAGTAGGTCTCGCGCTCCGAGAGGGTATAGTCCACCTTTCCTCCGTCGACATCGAAATCCACCTCCAGCGAGGGGAGGGCGGTGCTGGAAAACCGGTAGGGTGTGACCAGCCTGGCGGAGGTGGTGAGGGATATGTCGGCGTCGAGGCCGCTGAGATAGGGGAGACGCCGCTCCGGCATGTAGTCGAGCAGGCGCATCAGGTCGAAGGTGTCGATTTTGTAGGTGAGGCTGTCGATTTGCGACTGCCTGCCGAGTGCGAGCTTCATGTTGAGGTGGCCCCGGGTGTTTCCGAGCGCCACGGTGTAGTCGCTGAGGCGCAGCGAGAAGGGATGGAAGGCGAGCCCCATGTCGCCGTCGAGCTCGAACGGGAAATCACGGAGCAGCGTGAGGCTGTCGACCTTTGCCGTGATATGGCCGTTGAATTTCAGGGTGTAGGAGTCGCTCTTGCCTTTCTGGCGGCGCATGCTCGCGGAGTCGGCGACGGCGTTGATGCGTGTCTGCGTGGCGGCTGAGAAGTAGTCGATGCGCTGAGGCGCTTTGAGCCTGGCGTAATTGGTGGAGAAATAAGGTATCCTGAAGCTTTCGTCGGTCGTTTCGGGCAGGATGTCGTAGTTGTTGAGCGAATCGTCGAGAGCCACTATGTTGAGACGCAGTGAGTCGATCTCTATATCCCTGAGGTAGAGGTCTCCTGCGGCGAGGCGCAGGATATTTATGCTACCCCGGAGGCCGGAGGCGGAGGCGAGGGAGTCGCAGCCGGAAGGGAGCTTGGCGCGTTGTGCGGATGAGATGTCGCGGAGGTTGCGCGACACCACGGTTATCGGCCCTACGTTGACTGCGAGTCTGGGAAAAGAGCTCCATATGGTGAATTCGATGTCGCCCACGGAGAAGTCGGCGTTGAAGTATTCGCTCGCCTGGCGTTCTGCTATCCTGGAGAGGCGGGAGGGTGTAAGCCACAGGGTGATGCACCCCGCCGTCAGGATGACGAGCAGCAGCAGACTGCCGAGCGTGATGCCCGCAATCCTCAACGCCTTGCGCCATTTGTGGAATCTCCCGTTCATAACCTTGACTTATTAGAGGGCTTGTGTGGAATATACATCTATAACGCCCCGCGCCCCCAAAAAGATGACATCGTCTGCATATCCCCTGCATACCTAAGCCATAAAAAGGCGCCCTCATCGCGGGGGCTCCTTTCTATATCGTGTTGGTCAGTGGGTTCAAAAGGTGGCTATCTCCCTCATTACCTTGACAACCTGATTGCAGCCTTTCTGATGATTGCAGCCGCCGGTGCATGACAAGGTCTCCACCAGATTGGTGTCGATATAGCATTCAGGTATGACGAAATCTGCTCTCTGGTTCATCTATCGTAAAACCGCTCTGGAAGGCCCCCTGCCTGACCAGAGGGGCTGATTCAGTCGTATCCGATGGCCTTGACCTTGAGGGGAGCGTCGTCGGGATTGCCGTCCAGTCCGAGGATTGTCTTGTTGAGCACGCAGGCGATCGAGCGGGCCAGCGCGATGCGGCGCGAGTCCCAGAGGGCCGCGCTCCACGCCACCCTCAATACGATGTCGTTGCTGTCGGCAGGCAGCGACAGCTGGCGGAAAAGCAGCCGCGGATTGGATGTGTTGTGATATCGGTCGCGGTCGCACTTCATGCCGAACTCCTCTGCCAGGGTACTGCGGAGGGCGTCGTAGAACGCCGTAAACCTCTCCTTGTCGTGGATCAGGTCGCCTATCGAGTCGGTAACCCCGTTGGCGTTGCCGGTGCCGACATGCACCTGCGTGGGATATTCAGGCTCCGCGGCTCCGCTGGCTATCAGGAAGGTCACCGACCATGCCCCCGGGCGGTTGAGCAGCCGCTCCACATCCTCAAGGAATTCCCTCTCCCCCTCCTCGCGCCCGCCTTCCTTCAGGATGAAATAGGAGCGGTAGGGAGCCTTCTTCCCGAACTCCCGGCTGATGAGGTTGAAGCCGCCGGTTTTGGCCAGATAATAAGCGAAAAAGCAGGTGCAGTCGTCGATGAAGCTCGACGGGGCGATGATCGTGACGGGCGACTGACGGTCGATCAGCAGCCCGTAAGGACGGTTGAAGCGGAAATGCTCCACGGCGAGCACATCGGCAGCATGGGCCTCCACCGGCTGGGTCGACGAGAGGTTCACGAGCCGGTAGCCCGGCGTCTCGTTCACGGCGTTGATGATCTCGTCGGCGGTCATCCCCTGACGCGACTGGATATGGGTGATGGTGCGGTAGGGTGGCACCACCTGGTATCTCGTGGGGCGGTCGAGCTTGCGCTCGAAGCTCAGGCGCAGCTTCTCCCTGTTCTCCTCGAGCTGCTCCTTATGGCTCTCCTTCTCGATGGCCTCGGTAAAGCCGGCGCCGAGGATACCGGCCGGCACGGCCACGATGGCGATGCCGAGGAGCCCGACCACACAGGCTATGATCTTGCCGGGAAGCGTGACAGGGGGCGTGTCGCCGAACCCGCCCGGGTCTCCGATATACTGTGCGAATGCCCACGCCACGGATGAGAACCCGTTGTCATAGACGTCGGGCTGCGCGTCGTGCTCGAAGAAGAAGAGCACGAGGGCGAGGATGAAGGTGACCACGAGCAGAAACTGCATGGAAATCAGCAGCTCGCGGCGCTTCTCGCGGATGGCGTCGGAGAGCAGGCGCCACGACTTCATGTAGCGCGACACGCGCATCAGCCTCATGACGCGGCTGATACGCAACACCCTGATCCATCCCACCGGAATCGGCAGCAGCCACTGAAACCAGTAGGGATAGGTGGCCACAGCGTCGATGAATCCGTGGAACGTGAAGCAGTATCTCAGCCGCCCTTTCAGTCCTTTGTAGCGGGCGTCGAGCTCCGGAGCCACCCAGATGCGGAGGCTCACCTCGATGGTGAAAAACACCAGCGTGACGATATCGACCCAGCGTAGCACCTTGCGCAGCCTCGGGTCGAGATCGAAAGTGGAGAGGAAAATCTCGACAGTGCTCACGATTATCATCGTGATGATGAGATAATCCATCACGTTGTGCCAGATGCGTGTCTCAAGCCGGTCGTCGAACAGTACGGCCAGCTTACGCTGCAGATCTTTTAAGCTCATCTTCTCTTTTTCTTGCCGAGGAGGGAGCCAAGTATCATAGCACCTATCTTCCGCTCCAGCCCGTGGCGGGTGGTCGGTATTCCCGTGGCGTGGGCTATCTTCTGCCTGGCGCCTGAGATGCCCACGGCCCTCTTCCATGAGAACGACAGTCCGGGTATCCTCATTTTCTTTTTCTGAATATCAGTCTGAGTAATTTGTAAATAAGCCAGAACGGAAAGAAGATAATGATGAATATCATCACCCATCCGCATCCTATGCCTCCCTTGCGGCCGTCGAGCAGGTCGCCGCCGGTCAGGATATTGAGCCCGAGCAGGGCGAGAAGGCCTTTCCAGATTCCCATTTAGGTGAGTCTATCCCTGCTTGCGCAGGTATGCGATCTGCGCGCGGTGGTCTTTGATTTTTTCCTGGGCGATTTTCTTCATCTTTTTAGCATAGTCGCCGGCCGACTTGCTGCCGGTCTTGGAGTTGTTGGCCTTGATTGTGCGGTTGTAGCGCTCGATATCCCCCTTCAGGGTCTCGATTACGGCTTTGATGTTCTCGATATTGGCCTTGCGTGCTGGTGATAGTGCCATGGATTTTGTCTTTTGGAGGGAGTGACAGTTTTAGAAGAGGCCGAATTTCCTGACCTTGCATTTCTGCAGACGCTGGTTGAGCGGGCTTTCCTTGGCTACGGCCCTTTCCGCGCGGGCATAGTATTCGGCATGGATTTTTTTGAGGTCGTCCCAGTCGTCTGATCCGCCCTGCTTCCTGGTATACAGCAGCTCCACGATGCCCACCAGATCTTCCGGATCCTGAGGCATCGGGCCGTGATAGTCTTCAAGCTCGTCAAGCTCCATAAGGCCGTTGCGGAGCTTGTTGAGGAGTGTGGGACGGTTTTTCCGCACGCTCTTCATGATAAGTTCGTTGTCAGGATATGCGGCGGTGGCTTTGTCGCATGCTTCCTCCAGCTTGTTTTCCCAGATAGGTATTATGTCAAGCTCCTCGCCCATGGCGAGAGAAGAGATCATGCTTTTGAGCGACGACCTGCCGTGCCGTTTCTTATGCTCCTCCGTAATCTGGGAGGAGGCGTATGATATGAACTGCTGTAGATGGTCGCATCTGTCGGGAATCGCAAATACCCTGATGATCTCGGCCTTCAGCTCGTTGCGGTTGGAGGGGGACTCGATGAATGAAGCCACGAGCCCCCCTACGGCGGCTACCTGTCCTACTCCGGGAATCAGGGCCAGGGCCGAGCTGAGGGCCCCTCCGTCTATGGCGTTGCGGCTTGGCGTGGCATTCCGCTCTATCGCCTTGAACGCGTTGGAAAGCGCCTCTACCGGATTGATGTCGCGCATCTTCTCCGCAGCCTTCCCGCGTGCCTTCATCCGCATACGTAGGTCGAACTCGAATTCATCCGGATCCACACCTTCTTTTTCGGCGCGTTTCACCAGCAGCGCGACTTCCTCATCTGTAAGGTTGCCGTCTTCCAAAGCCAGGGCGATCATGCGTTCGAGCCCCGGGCTATATGAAGAGGAATTGATGGCTGGAGTGTAGGAGGCTGCTTGAGAGGAGACTGCCGCCTTCTCCTGTTTCGGAGATTTCCGAAACATTCCTGTGAGCGACTTCGCTCCCTCGGCGATGGTGTCTTTGTTGTCGATTACGGTTTTCGCTATGTTTCCCAGAGATGATAGATCCATAATTTCGGGATTGGTTGAGTGCCGGATATGGCCGTAAGCGCTCACGGGAGACGCGGCAGCCCTATCCGGCATTCAATTCATGTTGGTGAGTGATTATTCTTCTTCGTCGTCAGACTCAAACGATACCTCGAGCTCCGGCTCCGTCTTCACCATGTCGCAGAGCATCAACACTGCGGAGTTGCGGTCGATGTCGAGAGCCTCGGCCATGGCGAGGAGGTTGTGGACTTCGCCAGCGGTGAGCACGCCGTCGCAGAGCATCATCTGCATGATGGCCTGATATACCTCTCCGGTGTCTTCCGGGTCGACCTTCTCTGCGTGTTTCACGGCATAGGTGGTGGCTGCCTCCGGCGAGAGGTTCTGCACCTCCACCATGGCGGCTGTCATATACTTGTGGAAGTCCTTGTCGTCGAGGCCGAACGCCTCGGCCACTTCCTCTGCGGTGGTGCGTTCCACCTCCTCATATTCGCCGTCGGCCCAGATGCAGGCTGCGAGCAGCGACGCGATAGTGTTGGGTGCTGTCTTCATCTGAAAAGTCGTTTGATGCGGTTAAGGAGTGAGTTCTTGCTCTTGCGGGCTTTGGCCATGCGGGCGCATATTGCCTTGCCCTCTTTGGTGCGTTTGTCGACCTTGCCGCTCTTTGTCTTCTTCAGAGTGGTCTGAGTCTTCTTCGCTCCCGATTTAGCTTTGGCGGCCCGGGCCTTGACCAGACGCGCCTTGAGCTCCTTATACTCCTTGGTGCGCTTGTCCATCTTGCCGGCCGCTGTTGTCTTTACTGCCATATTATGTGGAGGTTATATGGTGATTATATTGTGATGAAAGGTTACTTGCTGGCGTTGATGAAGTCTACGAGCTTAGATCCGTTCTGGCGTGTGTTTGACTTCTCGTTGATTTCGAAGCCTATCTGGGCGGCTATCTCGCGCAGCGCGCCGAGCGTGTTGGCGTAGGTGCGGTAGGTCTCGATCTTGCCCGAGTCGCGGCGCGTCACTACATATTCCCCGATCTCGGCCATCTTGCCGTCGCCGAATTCATTCACTATGCGGCGTCCGGTCTCCTGGGTGTTCCATTTGGGGTCGATGGCGAAGCCCTTCGACTCGGCGACCTCGCGCAGAGAGCCCATCACGTTGTCGTATATCTTGCAGACGCGCACTGTGCCGCTGTCTTCCACGGTGATGATGTATTCACCGCTTATCGCTGATTTTTTTGCCATTTTTATTGTTGTCTGGTTAATGATGCAAAGATAGCTGATTATTATGGATTGATTTCCATTATCGGATGTAGACTCGTTTCCCGACTGTGTGAAGTAATATTACTCACATTTTCGTCCGGTCATTCCTCGGTGGCTGACAATGACTCGCTTAGCAATAGTCGGGAATAACAGGCGAAGAAGTCCACGCCGAGCACCCGCGATATGCGCAGGAGGAGCCCGGTGTCGATGCTGTCTCGCTCGAAAATGAAATAGATGTTGCGGCGGTCGCAGTTGATCTTGCGGCTCAGCCAGCTCACTGTCCGCTCCTGGCGGCGCAGCTCCTGCTCTATAAGCCGTCCTATTCTCGGCACGGCAGCCGGTCGCTCTGTACACGAATAGCTGTCGCGGACTGCGGTATTGTCGGTGTCGACGTCGTGTGAGGGTGCGGACTGTCGGTCCGCTGGGATACAATAAACCTTCTTAACCATTGCTGGCACAATTGTTTTGCGTTAAACAAAAGCTTTGCAATCGGGATGCAAAAGGATTCAATGGTTTTGAAGGGACTAACAGCCGATCCATCTTTTTCAGCAGCCGCTGCCGCCGAATTGCCGAGAAGATGTACTAATCCCATGGGGGCGCCATAAGGGCGAGCCTCCCATTTGCATTGCAAAATTACCACATGCGCCGTTAATCGGCAAATATCCGGCGTGAAAGATTTCTTCACACATTGGCTGGCGTACATGCATCAGCAGCTTCCGGAGCCATTCCATAGAAATCCGGGGCTAAGGCTTTTAAGTCGGAAATAATTGCTATATTTGCAGCTGCAACGCGATAAGCTATGAAATTGATTGAAATGAACCTCCAACGCACCGCCATCGGTGTTGTGATTGTCTTATGCCTGTTACCGCTTCTGGCTTCCTGTCGTCAGGAGAAGGTTCTTGACGAGGAAACGGAGCTGTCGTTGCAAAGGCTCGATATGGCAATCGAACGGTTTGATGATGTGAAGGCGGAAACGGAACGTCAGACCGATTCCATAAAGCGTCAGCTGGCTACGGCTCTGCAGCAGGGAGATTCCGGCAGTAACCGTGTCTATGGTATATATGAGGAGCTGTTCAGGCGGTATCTCTATACCGATGCCGATTCTGCCATCAGATATGCCGGTTCTGTCATCGGCTGCTCCCGCGACACACTCCAGCGTGTAGCCGGCTGGTATGATCTGGCTAAGGCATATATCACCAAAGGACATGATGCGGATGCGTTCATGGCTCTTGAGGAGACATTCCCCGACACCGGCAACCTCCGTGTGAAGCCACTCTATTACGACTTGATGATCTTCAGGAAAAACATGATTGACGAAAATCCCGTGAGATGGTTTCGGCGTCTGCTGAGAATCTCTTCACCGGGAAGCGAGGCGCATGTGATATCGGAGGCTTTTCTGTGTGGAGAGGAGGGCAATCCTGCAAAGGGAGCCGATATAATAGAGCGCTTTCTGAATACAGGTAATGGCTCACCGCAGTTCCGAGCGGTGGCTTGTCTCACTAAGGGCCGTCTTCAGCTCCAGGCAAGCGACACCGTCAAGGCGATAAAAAGTCTTGCCGAAGCGGCCCGGCTTGACCTGACTCTGCCTACCTTCCGCTACCGTGCCCTTGGCGAGCTGTCGCTGATTCTGGCCAGGAGCCGTGACTACCGGCGCGCCTACAGATATATACATTTTGCCAACGACAACATCAATGACGCCCGCATTTTCGGCGACATCGCCGCGGTCAACGGCATCATGTCTGACGTGGTGAAGGCCTATGAGGCCAACCAGCAGAGGGAGCGCAAGACAAGGATAGTGCTGATCTGCATATTGTCGGCTGTGTCGTTGATGCTCGTGATTTCCATATTTCTCGTCAGGAAGAGCCATGCCCGGACGAAAGAGGCCAAAGAGAGGCTGAGTGAGGCCAACACACTGTTGAGCGAGAGCAATACACAGCTGAGCGAGGCCAATGCCAGGCTGACTGAGGCGCATGCCCGGATGAAGGAGATCGACAATGTCAAGAGCGCGTATCTCATCGAGTATATGCGGCAGTGTGCCGTGCATATCGACAGCCTCGACCGCTTCAGGGCTACCCTCCAGGCCATAGCGCGCTCAAAGGGCCTGAAAGGAGTGGAGGAGTTTCTCCGCAAAAACGATAGTTCATCAGAGTTGCGGGAGTTCTATGCCGGTTTCGACAGGACCTTCCTGCGTCTCTTCCCCGACTTCATAATGGAGTTCAACAAGCTCCTGAAGCCCGGCTGCCAGACGGCGCTTTCATCCGACGGCACTATGCCCAACGAGCTGCGAGCTTTCGCACTGATAAGGCTCGGCATCACCGACTCGTCGAGAATCGCGGAGTTCCTCCGGCGCTCGGTCACCACCGTCTACAACTACAGGGTGAAGATGCGCAACAACGCCCTCTGCCCGCGTGAGGAATTCGAGAAAATGGTGGCTGAAATCCACTCCGCACGCTGAAAACGGCCTCTGTAGACCACTACCGAAAACATAGCGTCCGTGAGACCCAAATCGTTGGCAATATGAGTATTAATAAGTATTGTCGGCTACTGTTTGCGTAGGGTCGTGTTTCACATTCATGGTGTTGTGCTATATTTGCAACCGGAAAGCCACCGGCTGCTCCCGGAGTCATGCCGGACATGTCAAACAATTTATCTAACAATGTCATGAACAAGACACTTCTCATTCTCTATTCCTGCATCCTCACGGCCTCCACAGCGGGCGCAGTGACGCATGCCGGGAATGAAAAGCGCCATGAAGGTATTCCCGATGCACCGAGAATCATGCGTCCCGCCGACGGAGGCATTACCGCGAAGCGGAGCGGAATACCCCCGCTGCTCAAAATCCCTGTGAGGACTGATGCCGCCCCGTCGGTAAAGCTCATAGGCAACGTGATCTATTCGACATATACCGACGAGGGATATGTGCATCCTCCGGGAATCTACAGTTTCGATGCTGCCGGTGATTTCGAGCTCATCGGCGGCGAGGGGATAGTCTCCAACGCCCATGCAGCCATTGTCGACGACAGGTTCTACTCCCTTAATCAGGAGTATCTCAACGGAACGTATGCCTATACCCTCAATGTATACTCCACCAAGGACTGGTCGCTTCAGGAGAGCACCCAGGTGTCGCACATGCTGAGTCCGCAGGCCAATCCTTCCTATGACCCGGCCACAGGACTGTCTTACGGCTCGTATCTTGACGAATATGGAGTCTCGTATGAATTCTGTTCAGTCGACTACAAGACCCTCACGCGCACCAGGATATCATCCATAACCGAACACTGGATATCCTCGTTTATCGATGAGAACGGCATCCTATACATGATAGGACAGAACGGAAAACTGAACAAGGTCGACAAGCAGACAGGTGAGCTGACTTATATCGGCGACACAGGCTATCCCACTTACTATGCGTGTTCCGCGACCTACGACCCTGCCTCTGGAAAGGCATACTGGGCCGCGTTTTTCGGCTATGCATCATATCTGATGGAAATCGATCCCGCTACCGCCGAGACTACCGTTATAGGGGAATTTGACTCCTGCGACGAGATAATGGGGCTAATGCTCGCCGACAGTGGCAATCCGGGTGCTCCGGCCTCACCCGACGGCCTCGTGACAGACTTCGCAAACGGGGCTCTTGACGGCGAGATCCGTTTTGTCATGCCTGTCACCACCTCTGCAGGCGACACTCTGGAAGGGAATCTTGGATGGACAGCGGAACTTAACGGCTCTCCCATCGGAGATGGAGTAGCTGCCCCGGGCTCTGAGGTTTCCGTTAATGTATCGGCAGAGCAGTCGGGAATGGCCCGGTTCACTGTCAGATGCAGTAATGAATCAGGCGACGGTCCCGAGGCATCGCTCAGAATATATCTGGGTACAGACACACCCCTGGCTCCAGGCAATGTGTCGGCTTCATGGGACACGAGCGCGTTTACCGTGACATGGAATCCGGTCACAGGCTCCGTCAACGACGGCTATGTGGATTACGAGGCATTGAGATATGACGTCTACAGATGTCCCGGCCGAATAAAGGTCGGCGAGTCTCTCGACGCCTTGGAATTCGTCGATTCAGGAGTGGATCCGATGGTCCTCAATCTCTATTATTATGAGGTGGTGGCCGTATCCGGAGGGATGACGTCGAAGCCCGGCGTATCCAACAAGACCATTCTCGGAGAGAAGGTATACCCTCCTTTCGAGAACGATTTCTCGTCTCAGGAAGCTTTCGACCTTATGACCACCGACGACTGCAACGGCGACGGCAATACCTGGATATGGGATGAGAACACTTGCGCAGCCCGCATAAAATATAGCACGGAGCTTAAGATGGACGACTGGCTCATGACTCCTCCGGTGCATCTGGAAGCAGGTAACACTTATGCCTACCGGGTCGGGCTGCATAGCGTGCGCGACGAATACCCTGAGGATTTCGAGATCAGGATGGGCACGGAGCCCAAGGGAGACGCGATGACGATGGAGATAGTGGAGCCGACCGTTCTTGCAAGTCAGGCTGTCGCTTTCTACGACAGATTCATAGAGGTAGAGGAAACGGGAGACTACTATATAGGCATACACGGTATATCGGATCCTGACCATATGTATCTCTATGTCGATGAGTTCTCGATTTCTGCCCCATCTTCCAAATCAGCTCCTGAAGGTGTGACCGATGTCAGGGTCAAGACCTACGGTGACGACAGAAAAGATGTGGACATCAGTTTCCTCGCTCCCTCGAGCGCCATAGACGGGACGCCTCTTCAGCAGCTTGACCGGGTGGAGGTGAAGCGCGACGGTGAGGTGGTGAGAGTCTTTGACAACGCGCCGGTGGGCGAGGCGCTTTCATTCACCGACAATGTGCCCGAGGCATCGAAGGCATATACCTGGACATTCACGGCCTATAACGCTCATGGAGCCGGAAAAGACGTTGACGTGCAGGCATACGTCGGCATCAACATTCCCGGCAAATGCGGCAACGTGCGCATTGAGGAGAGTGGGGAGCCGGGAATGGTGACTGTCGTCTGGGACGCTCCGCTCACTGATGTGGAAGGATATCCTTTTGACCCGGAAAAGTGTACGTATACCCTGATGGATTATGACGGAGGTCTGATGACGCCGATAGCGGATGGCCTGACCGAGACAAGCCACACATACCGCGCTATCCCGGCTGGAGGCCCGCAGGCTTTCAAGATGTATGCGGTGAAAGCTGTTTCTTCGAAAGGGGAGGGCCAGGCAAGCTATTCCGACGAGACTCCTGTCGGACCCGCTTACGGTATGCCCTGGTCTGAATCATTCGCCAATCAGACCCTTTCGTCGATATTCGGCGTGAACTATCTGCAGGGGAGACCCAGCATAATGCTGACCTCGGCAGAGCCCGGAGGTGTCATTCCGCAGGACAATGACGGGGGATTCCTTGTGATTGAATCCGAGAAGACCTCTGACTGTGTCCGTATGTACACCGGAAAGATCGATCTCGGCCAGGCAGCGTTGCCGGAATTCGCCTGCTATGTCTACAACGACAACTCCAACGGAGTCCACAACCAGAACGAGATATCTTTCCAGATCAGCACAGACCTCGGCCGGTCTTTCCGGGAATTGCGTCATATCGTCATTGGCGATGACTGCGCTGCCGAAGGCTCATGGAACCGTGTCGGCATTGACCTTTCCGAATATATAGGGCAGCAGGTGATTATCGGTTGGCAGTGTACGGTCATTACCCACACCACGATATTCATGGACGCGTTCTCGGTAGCCGAAAGGCCTGACTACGACCTGGAGGCCTCCCGGATAAGCGCTCCGTCGTATGCGATGCCGGGCAAGGAGTTCGAGATCAGCGTAAAAGTATCGAATATAGGCGCCAAGCCTGCAAATGGATATACTGTCGGCATTTTCAACCGGAACGGTAAGGTGGCATCAGCGGACGGCAAACCTCTCGATGCAATGCAGACAGAGACCTATTCCTTCCGTCAGACGCTTGACGTACTCTCCGACGAGACCGTTTCATGGTATGCTGTTGTGGAATGGGCCGAGGATATGAATCCCGACAACAACATGTCGGCGGAGGCCACCACAGTGCTGACATATCCCTCATGGCCCACAGTAGATGGACTGGCTTGTGAGACGCACGATGGCCGCAACGTCCTGACATGGGGTGAGCCGGTGATTTCCCGCGAGGATCCGAAGCCGTTCATGGAAACATTCGAGGAGGGCGAGCCGTTCTCCACAACGTTCGGAGCATGGACGTTCCATGACGGCGATGGGGCTCCCATAGGCGGTATCGAGGGCATTGAGTTCCCGATTCCCTATCTGTCGAGTCAGTCGTTCTGGATCCACGACACATCATATCTCGACGGTTCGGTATTCGGAAGCGACCGTTTCAAGGCCCACTCAGGCACGAAATATCTTGCCTCCATGTTCCGTCAGGATGACAAGACAGTCGATGACTGGGCTATATCTCCCGTCCTTTCCGGCGAGAGCCAGACTGTAAGCGTGTGGGCCAAAAGCTATGACCCCCAGTATAAGGAATCGTTTGAGATTCTTTATTCCGATGGCTCGCTTGATATAGCTTCTTTCGTGGCCGCGGCAAGATTTGACCAGATTTCTGAGGAATGGACGGAATACAAGGCAGAACTTCCCGCCGGCGCGTTACGCTTTGCCATACGTTCCGTAGGCACCGGCGCGTTCATGTTCATGGCTGATGATGTGACCTACATTCCCGAGAGCCACAAGGACCTTGTGCTTTTAGGCTATAATGTATATAAAGACAAGGTGCGTCTCAACGAGACTCCCATTGAGACCACGACATATACCGACGAGGCAGGCACTGCCACATATCATGTCAGCGTCGTATATGCACAGGGAGAATCGAGAGCATTGAGCGCCACTACATCCGGAGTAGGGATGACTGAGGCTGACGGTGGACCGCGGGTATATTTCCGTGACGCCATTGTTGTGGAAGGAGCCTCCGGAAGGCGGGTAGCTGTCTGCACCCTTGACGGACAGATGGTCTACAATGGTGTTGGCCATGACCTTATGAGTATACCGGTAGCCCCCGGCGTCTACATCGTCAGGGCCGGAAACACATGCGTGAAAATCATGGCGAAGTGATTTTGCAAATCTGATTATAGGTGGCGGCCCGCGCTCTCGAGTGCGGGCCGCTTCATTCATGTCGTCTCGCATTCGCCCTGTAGCGGTCTGTCGCCTGCCATATCGGATTCCAATAAATCGGGGCGTGGCGCGTTATCTGATAAGACAGCGACTGAAGCGACAAGATATAATCCAACCAGATGCGAAATAAACACATCATCCCCGCCATAGCGTCTGCATTCCTTCTAATCTCTTCATTCATAATCACCTCATGCGGCAGCGACGACCCCGCCGAGCCCCCTGTGCCCGAAGACCCTATTCCCGACACGCCAGCATCATCTCCACAAAAGATATAGTGCCACTTTGACAATCGACGATTATCCGGTTGACCTCTATGATACGAGGTACTATATCTGTTGGCATTTTCATTGAAATATACATGAGGCATACATGAACCTCTTGTTTGGAACTGCCTTATATTCTAATATATATGATTGACAGTCTAATCCTGTCTCAATGAAATCCAGGTAATCCATTACATGAAATTACATGAACTATCCCCAATGAGGAATATAAGCAATGTCCCTGCGATTAGTCCCTTGCGGTGTACCGACTTTTATCAGTCCCTGAGCCATCGCCTCCTTTATCACAATTGAAATAAGGGGATAATTTTTCTCCTCAACACCTAGTCTTTCACGAAGAGATTTGTTGGTAAGCATTTCATTGGCGAGATACTTGAGGCAGGCGTGTTGGTAGCACGCCATGACGCGTTCCTCTTTGGAGGTATCACTCCATTTCTTGAACGCCGAGAGTATTATGGTAGTACGAATATCGGATACTCGATATTTTATAGGAGGCAGTTGATATTTCTCGATTGCTGTGAGCGCTTTATCCATACCGCTGCCTTTTTCTTCACAGAAACCCATTCGCCGCATGATGTCCGCAAGTTCTTCATTGCGGGATTGATATTCGTCAATGAATCTGTCAGTGCTGATTAGGGGTTGGCCTGGTGAAGAAATCTCGACACGGTCAGAGTAAATCTCAATCATGGGAAATCCAAGCACGTTAACGTCCTGATGGATAATCATGTTGGCGCAGATCTCCCTTATTGCTATCTCGGGATACATCCTCACATTCTCACGCAAGGCTTTGCCTATCTCTTCATTTGCAGGAAGCTGACCGTTTACCCAATCAATCATCATGGGGAAGCATACGGCATACCCTTGTTCAAAGCATTGTTCCCTTACAGTATCAACCTTACTTTTGCCGTTATAGACGATTACCCGTACGGCTTTTCTGTAGAGGTTGTCAAAATCACGGAGGTCTTTCGCGAGAAGTATGGCGCCCAATTCAGTGATGCCATAACCTGTGAGAGATGGAATTACAAATCGCTCCGACATGAATCGTTCCATAATACCGTCAGCTGTTTGCGGCATAGGAATTTTGAGCCGGTCAAAATAGGTTTCTACACTCAGCAGCTTAATTATATCGGTGGAATTTCCGCACTCCTTTACCACAGTTCTGTCCAAAGATTTGTTTCGGTTTATTCGCCAGAGTTTGGCTTCTTTGTCAGGATAGCCCATCAACGGCTTAGTCAGAGACCCGACACGGACGTATGCAGTATTAAGAAAAGTCACAGGACGGTCAGTGGCTGCCGGGATACGATACAAGGAAATATGCTTGCTGTCTGCATCAAATTCGAAACATTCGATGTCGATTCTCGGATTGAGACGGTTAAGCAACCACATTTCAAGCTCTTCATTACCCTTCTTGTGTTGTTTTGCTTTGAAAGTTGTCCCGATTACAGCATGTGAACCATCCTCGACACCGAATACAAGATAACCAAACGCTTTGTTCAGCAGAGCCGAGCTATTTGACAGAGCTGACAATCGTTGCCCTATTTCTTCCTCTGAATGAAAATTATGCTTGAACTCCAGCCATTCCGTTTCCTTTGGAAGTGAAACAAGCTTGCTGAGCAATAGTGTTAATTCCCGTGATTCCATTTGGCAAAGTTACAAAAAATTCGGTAATAATCCTTTGATTCATTTCACACAACGTGCCTCAAGCGCCTGTCTGATTCCCAATAAATCGGCGTGTGGCTCGTTATCTGATAAGACAGCGACTGAAGCAACAAGATATAATCCAACCAGATGCGAACGAAACCCATCATTCCGGCCCTGGCGTCGGCCTTACTCATCATCTCTTCATTACTTATCTCTTCATGTGGCGGCGACGACCCCGTAGAGCCCACTGTGCCCGATACTCCCACTCCTGAGACACCGGCACCCCCTGCAAAAGAGACAGGATTTGCACGCGGCGCCGACGTGAGCTGGCTCACGAAGATGGAGTCGGAGGGCCTGCGCTTCTACACTCCAGCCCCCGAATCGCGCCAGACGGAGTGCATGCAGCTGCTGCGCGACCATTGCGGCGTCAACTCCATACGTCTGCGCGTATGGGTGAATCCGGCCGACGGCTGGAACGGCGTTGCAGATGTGGTGGCGAAAGCTCGGAGGGCCGAACAGCTCGGACTGCGCACGATGATCGACTTCCATCTCTCCGACACATGGGCCGACCCCGGTCATCAGGAGAAGCCGGCGGCATGGGCCCGACTCACCGGCGAGGCGCTGGAGAAGGCTGTGGCAACCCACATCTCGGAGACCCTCAACGCCCTGAAGAGCATGGGCGTGACGCCGGAGTGGGTGCAGGTGGGCAACGAGATCACGCCGGGAATGCTTCTGCCCGACGGCTCCGTCGACAATCCCGCGCAGCTCACGCGCCTCGTCAACGCCGGCTACGATGCCGTGAAGCGCGTCTTCCCGGATGCGAAGGTGATAGTGCATCTCGACAAGGGTGAGGACCAGTGGAGATACGACCGACTGCTTGAGCTGCTCGAGGCCAACGGCGGCAGATACGACATGATCGGCATGTCGCTCTATCCCTATGACTGGGAGAAACAGGACTGGCGCCAGGCGGCCGACGCTTGTGCCGCCAACGTCAGCTATCTCAAGCGCAGATACGGCAAGCCGGTGATGATATGCGAGACCGGTATCCCCAACGACCGTCCGGAGGCCTGCCGCGATATGCTGACAAGGATGATGACTGCCGATGTCGAGGGAATCTTCTACTGGGAGCCGCAGGCTCCCGCCGGCTACAACGGCGGCTACACCCTCGGCTGCTTCGACCGTGGTGCCCCGACCGCCGCCCTCGACCCCTTCAAGGTCAGAGCGTGGCCCAGCTGACGATGTTGCGGGTCTTGCGGGAAAATTCGATGCCTAATCGGATTATGCTTCTGCCGTCGCTCTCAAACTGACATCCATAGTCCTTTCTCTCGATCTGTGTCAACGCTTCCGTCACGGGTCGGTCAAGCTTCAGCTCAAGAAGATAGATGTACTTAGGCACGCGCACCACCACGTCTATGCGCCCGTCGGAAGTGTACCATTCGGTGTTGGTGTCGACACCTATAAGCGAGAAGATTATGTAGAGGTTGTTCTCGAAATATATCTCCGGCTTTTTGCCAGATAGGTTGTAGTGAATGCTTGCGAGAAACGATTTCAGCAGTCGCATCGCCCCTTCCACGTCGCCACTGCAGAAGCGGTCTCTGAGCCGGCGGATGTTGCTGTCCTTGGCGGCTTCGCTGTCGCCGAAATAGATGTCGGCCATGTCGTGGAAGAGGCTGCGGCGCACCTCCCGGTTGGGCACTCCGAGCTCATAGACTTCCGGTTCTATCTCGCGCTTGATCGTGAGGTATCCCGTCTGAAACAGCAGGGCGGTGGGCGACATACGGTAGGTGTCGCTCTCCTCAAGCTGCCGGTCGTCGACCGACTCGTTGAAGAATTCAGGCAGGAAGAGGTCTCTGCGCCTGATGAGCTCTATCAGGAATGTAGGCGCGCCGGTTGCCGACCAGTAGTTTTTTATTTTTCCCTCGAAAAGGGCGTTTAGGAGGCTGAATGGATTGTAGATGTCCGGACATTGAGCCGTGAAATGGTAGCCGTCGTAGCTGGCTTTCAGCTCGGCGAGGGCACCCTCGGAATCAGTGCCGAGTCTCCGCGCCAGCCGTTTGATGCCGGGTTTGAGGGCTGCTCTCAGTTCCTCTTCCGTGATGCCGCATATCTCGGTGTATTCATCCATCAGTGAGATGTCGGTGAGATTATTAAGCCCGCTGAACACCGACATCTTGCTGAACCGTGACACCCCGGTGAGCATGGAGAATCCTATATACTCATCGCAGTCCTTGAGATTGCTGTATATCGACTTCAGGACATTCCGGAGCTCATCCTGCCTCTTCTCATCGTGCAGGTTGCCGACGATGGGGGCGTCATATTCATCGATGAGGACCACTACCGGCATTCCTGTGGAATCGTGTGCGCCCCTGATGATGTTCCGAAAACGCACAGACAGATCGGTGGTTTCCACATTGACGCCGTACTGCCTTTCCCATTCGCGGAACTCGTTGTCGAGAATCACCTCGAGATTGTCGTCGTTGACCGCATTGTAGGTGGCGAGGCTGAGCATGAGCACCGGATGGCAGCGCCATTCCTTTTCCAGCTTCTCTATGGCGAGGCCTTTGAAAAGCTCTTTCCGACCCTCGAGATAGGCTTTGATGGTGGAAAGCAGCAGGCTTTTGCCGAACCTCCGTGGACGCGACAGGAATGCATACGATACGGAATGGGTCAGGCGGTAGATAAGATGTGTCTTATCCACATATATCATATCCTCACGCCTCAGCTTGTTGAAATTCTGTACGCCGATGGGATATCTCCTTTCGGGTTGCTGCAGTTCCGGTGTGTAGTCCATATCCATGAAAACTGATGGTTTATAATCTGAGGCCAAACGGCCTATCCCTCTGCAAAAATAGCAATTAAAAGCATAATCCGCAAATTATTCCTTCAGAAGCGGAGCTGCGCGGAGAGGAGCAGGGCGCGGGGCCGGATGCGGAACGTGTGGCGCGAGGTAGATAGGGTGCCGTAGGTCACGTATTCGTAGCTGCGGCGGTTGAGGAGGTTATCGGCGGTGAGCGACAGCCGCACTCTGGAGCTGACCCTCCACACTGCCGAGGCGTCGAGCAGGATCAGCGACGCCCTCCCTCCACCGGAGAACGCTGTGAGGAAATGCTCGGCTCCTGCCGTCAGCTGCACTATGTCGTTGGGTATCACCGTGACGAAGAGCTTCTGGTGGAACGAATGGTGATTGTCGACGTCTCCATCGACATTTAGCCTTGAGAAACCGTATTCCGCCTCATAGTTCATCGAGAGCCACCTCAACAGGCTGCCTCTGAAATAGGGCCTCGCGCCAACCGACACCTGTTTGTAAGGGACGACTGCGTTGTCGCGCATCGAGGAGGCGGAGGCCACCGACGCGTCGGCATCCATACCCACCACCATGCGGCTATGGCCCAATCCCTTGCTAAGGCCTCCTTTCAGGCTCCAGACATCATTATGCGACAGCCTGTCGGCGTAGGTCGAGATGATGAAATCGTCGATGAATAGCTGGCTCGACATGATGGCGCTGCGACGGTAGCTGTAGGCCGTCGATAGATTGACAAACAGCGCCTTCATCGGATTGCGGTAGCGCCATGAGAGCGCTGCCGACACGTCATGGGAGTATCTGTCCGGATTCTTGGCTATGAAGAGGTTGCGGTAGTCAGCAAGCACCGGCACGTCGATGTTCAGATAGGGTTGCGGCGAGCCGAGACGGTAAGGCAGGGACCCCGATAGCTCCGACTTCGCCGTGAGCTGGCGCCGGGCGCTGAAGGCAGGGGAGATATTGATGTAGTCGTGGCTTCCCCCCATCGCATAGTGGTGCCATTTCATGGGCACGCCGAGCGAGAGCCACCAGCCGTCGCGCTCGAAATCGACTTTCGGCGAGGCGTAGACACACGACAGGAAGGCATTGTGAATGCCGCTGTTGTCCCATTCCCCCATTCCGGAGAGTGTGCTGTTCATGCGGTGCCAGTCGATGTCGGCGCCTGCCGTGAGATAGTATTTCCAGAAGCGGGTCAGCTTGCCGAAATCTGTCTCTGTCGTGCTCCTGATGTCGGTGGCCGATACCCACTGCGCCGCATCCCCTTCACCTGCCACGAGCAGGCGGTCGGGCCGGTGGCCGAATGTGTTGCGCGAGGTGAGGGTGAAGAGCCTCTTCTCGTTGCGCCTCACGAGCTTCAGGTCGTTGCCTGCCGAAAAGCCCTTCCTGTAGACGCGCTGCGAGAGGTCGTATGTCCCGGTGATGTCGGAGTTCGACTTTTCCCATTGCCCCGAAAGGGTCAGCTTGTCCTTCAGGTAATAGCCCCGCTTGTTGGTCTCGCTGTAGAACTGCGCCGACACGTCATGGCATCGCGTGCGTTGGCTGTCGTGCTGCACGAAGGTCGGAATCTGCGGTGTGAGATAGTCTGTGACGATGCCGGAATCGTAATCGAGGCGGTCGCCCATATAGTCGAGCTTGAGCCTCATCGACGTGTCGCCCGTCTTCCAGGAGGTGATGGCGTCGGCGAGCCACGACAGGTTGTCGCGTGTCCTGCGCTCCGACAGCGGCGCGTCTGTCATGTCGGCCGAGATATATTCCGGCCAGAGAGAGGGCGCGTAGTCGGAGGAGAACATGAGGTCGAGGTCATGGTCCTGAATCTCGTCGGCCGGATTCCATCCCGTGTTGTCGGCCTTCACGGTAAACATGTTCTGCACCTTCGGAGCCATGCGCATGGTGAAGAGCGAGCCGTCGTAGAGCAGCGGCTGCACGCCGGCCGCCGCCTTGGCCACTCCCACCCAGCGGCTCCGGGCGTCATCCTTCAGCATCAGGTTGATGCCCGCCTCCTCCGGAAACTCTATCCCCTCGAGCGCCTTCACCGGCTGGTGATGCTCCATCACCTCCACCGACTTCACGTCTTCGTGCGATATGTTGTTGGTGGCCAGGGAATACTGGCCGCCGATGAAGTCGTTGCCGTCGAGATAGAACTTGTTGATGGGCTTCCCCTGATACTTTATGGTGCCGTCTTCCTCCACCTTTATGCCCGGAAGACGCTTGATGACGTCGATGATGGCGTTGTCTTTCGCATTGGCATACCTTGCCACATTGAAGACAAGTGTGTCGCCCTTGGCGTAGATGTCGGGCGCCTCCACGATCACGTCGTTGAGCTGCGTGGCCTTCCGGATGAGGCGCACGTCGGAGAAGTCGGCCGACACCGGAAGCGTTAGCGGTTCGTAGCCCATACATCTGAAAGCGACAGAGTCTGCGTCTCCCTTCGGAGTGAGCGAGAAGCGTCCGTCGCTGTCTGTGGTGGTGAACGCCCCTTTCGCCTTCACTATCGCGCCGGCGAGAGGCTCCCCGTTGTCGGCATCGCTTACGAGGCCACGGAGGGTGCCCGTGGCGGCCGCCCCCCGCCGGCCGACTACTAC
>OGQO01001165.1_pt1 | contig 25086 bp, 26 predicted proteins | sample 1553241 | NCBI WGS metagenome assembly OGQO01 (sample SAMEA2579933, study PRJEB22360) | human gut metagenome | biome: human gut; feature: human-associated habitat; material: faeces | place: Denmark | collected 2008/2010
CTGCCAATAGAGCCAATGGCAGCAGCGGATTTTTCCATTCTTTCTGTTTCTCTTTTGCTGTAGTTGAAAGCATTAAATGCTTCTGCAACATCAGAAACTTTTCCCTTGATTTCATCGAAAGCACTTAAAACCTTTTGAGCGCTCTTTGTAAATCCAGTAGAATCATAAAACAAAGAAATTTTTCCGCTGGCATCTGCAAATACTTTTGAGGAACCGGCGACAGAGTCTTTTACCTCATTTGTCTCATTCACAAGTTCTACGCCAACATTTTTAATCTTGTCCCACGTTGCCATCATATCTTTGTACCCAGACATATCCATTTCCGATTTTGTAGGATACATAATTTGGGCAAAGGTATCCACAAAGCCTGTCATATCAGTTCCGGTTGAAAACTGTATAAAGTAAGATGTCATAGAAATCATGTTTTGCAACAACTTTTCAACAGCAACTGACAAACCTTGAATGGGCGTGGATAGTTCAGACAACGTATCGGCTAATGTTTTTGCTCCATCGTTTGTTCCAACAAAAACTTTGCTTAATCCAGTCAAGACATTGAGTAATGCTTCATACGTCGTTGGATTGTTTTGAAAAAAATCACGATCAATCGTGATATCTTCCTCATCCAATGAATCAAGAAACTTATACATATCGGAAAGAGCACCTTCGCAAGTGTTTGCAAAAGCAGTAGCTGCATACTGGATTTTATTTGCCGCTTTCTTATCGACTTCCGCAAGTGCATTATCTGAAAAGGCTTTGTCAATCCTGTCTGCTACATCCTTTGCCTCGTTGACCATAGACGTTATAACCTTATCAAAACCTTCTTTAGTTTCATTTGCATTAGCAAGCCTGGCGAATGCATCTCCGAGTTTGGAAAGAATATCAACAATATCAGAAAAGTAAGAGGGCAATTTCCCCTTCACGTCTTCGCCAACTTTGAGAAGCATATTATTTAGGTGTTTAATATCACCGTCCGTAATATCTCTCATCTTGGTAATGGCGTCAACAAAACCTGTTGTGTCAAAATCTTTCAAAGATGATTTTAGCAAATCTATTTTATCGGCGGCTTCTTTCGCGTTTTCCGCAGACAGGTTTTCTTCGCTTAAAGTAGACATGATGGAAGAAATTGAAGTTGCAAAACCAGCAATGATAGAATCAGAGTTTTCCGATGCTTCGGATAGCTTGGACACTTTTGTAATTACACTATCCAACCCCTTAAGACCTGAAACCTTATTTATTTGATCGGCAAGATTTGTAAATTCATCTGGAAGTGAAACATCAGAGAGACTTTTTAATGATGTTTCGAATGCAGCAATTTTATCCTGTGGCAACTCCCACTGAATTGTATTCAGGGCTTTCAAACCGTCAGCCAGATTTTTGAATGCTGATACGGCTTTTTTCTTATCATCATCTTTAGATAATGCGCCAAGCATATCCGTGAGATTCTTTGTTGCATCAGTAGTAGATTTTTCAATAGACAACTTCATGCCATTCATAATCGACTCAATGTTCTCTGCCATAGTGTCAATTTTTTTATCTGCGCCATTTGCTGTCAGTTTATCCAAGGAACTTGTATAAGAAGTAAGCGTTGTCGAAATCGTTGAAACAGTTGTATTTAGCTTTTCAAGGCTTCTTTGAATTTCTCCAAAATTAGCAACACTAATGTTCTGAAACACACTTCGCAAATTATTGACTTGTTTTTCAATAGAGCTTACCAGATCCGTAATCTCGTTCTTTACTTCGCTCAAATCAAACCCAGAAGCCGCCCCTTTACTGGCTGATGCAAATGCTTTCTCCACTTTGCCCGGCAACCCGTTCATTTGATTTACAATTGCCTGATACTGTCTAGCAATGTCCGCAACATCCAGTTGGAAACTTACCGGGACTGGATTAAACATATCACCCAATGCTGCTCACACCTTCCTGTTTTCTTTACTTCTTTTTCTTAGCAAGACTAATCACTGCACCATTATCCAATTTTATATTTTTATTTTTCTTTTCTCTTCTCTGCTCATTATAAGCATCAATCATATCCACCATTGTGTTGTTAACCGCTTCAGATCTTGCAACAGCTTCCGCCAAATCCTCGTTTCCATCTAAGATAGATGAAAAAGCAATAGACACTTTGTATGCCAACGAATTTTTACGATTAAACAGTTCTCTCGTAGGCTTCAACATCTTTTCAGCAATGTCTTGAACAATGGTATAATCCCGATTGATTACCTCACGAATCTTATCATACACACCATTGATTGTCAGATAGTCAAATAACATTTGCCAGTCTTCTTCATTACCTAATTCCGACACATCAATGTTGGTATAGTATTTTGCAATCAATACAGACTCAAGCAAAAGATATTTATAATTATCATACATAATTTGTTGCTCTTCATCAGCCACAGTCAAAAAAGCACCAAGCTCCAACGCCATATATTCTTTTTTGAAATATGGAATATTCTCAGCCACTTGAATCCTGTCACCATTATTGCCAATAATTTCTACCATATGAATCTCCGGGATATTTTCAAAAGCAATCTTAATCTTTTCCATTTTATTTTTCTCCTTTTTCCTTTATACGAATATCTGCCTTGCCAAAGAAATCAGCAAGAGAGTGCATGGTTTTACTGTTTGATGCTGCGCCATTCTCGGCAATGTTGAACGGATTGCTGTCTGAAATCATCTGCCAGCTTTTCTCACATAAACTGTTTCCAGCATAGTTCACAACCGCCTCATAGTTCAAGCGGTGTCCAAGTTCATGAAGCACATCATCAAAGAATACATAAGACATGTTATTGATCTCATCTTCATTGATTACGCCAAGATGAGCTGCAACAATTGCGACGGCGCGGTCGAGACTTACACCGCCCCCTTCCGATCCGTCTCCATGTTTTTTAGCTTCTCGTCCTTTTCGGTAATCCTGTTGACACGTTTGAAAATCACAAGGATTTTCTCAATCGTCTCTGTGTCCATGTCATCATAGTTTTCTGTAATCAGCTTTTCATCGTCGGTTGCCGCAATCAGCCAATCCATTACAGCCTTATCGCCGTCTCGCTCGTCGCCAAACTGACCTGCATCCATAGCCAAAATATCAGTAAGTGGATAGAGATCCAAAATGCGATAAAATGTCGCGGTGCGATTGCGCTGGTACTTCAGTTTTGTAGCTTTTATTTCAATAGGTCTCCCGCCAATAATCACTGTGTTCTCAGGGTTTCCAATAGCGGGGAGACTCTTTGTTTTCGTTTTTGAATCGGGCATCGGCTTCGCCGTGCTTTCGGTCGTAGGGGTTTCCTTCGTGGTATAATCCACTTCTGGTAGTTGCTTTTGATTCTGCTCAATATCCGGCAGACTCTTTTTGCGTGGAGCCATATGCTGCACCTCATTCCTTCAAACCTTCAATATAAAAAGAAAAAGGGAGGTTCCCGAAAATGAGAACCTCCCAAACGATTAAGCCGCGACCGCCTCGTAGGACAGGTCGAACATCTTCTCGTCCGCACGCTTCGGGTCAAGCGCAGTAAAAGTCACGCCGTGTGTAGACGCAGACTTATATGAGTTGTCGAAACCAGGCAGCGCTGTAACACGCACGCGAGGGATGAACAGATGCACCCAGCCTTTGATCGCAGCTTCTGTGCAGTCTGTACCAGAAGAGTAGACCGGCCAGTGAGCATACAGAGCACCCTTGGCGGTGGTAGACTTGGTAGTCACAGAAACAATGCTCGCCTTCTCACCAATCACGCGACGGTAAGCAATACGGATCGTATCTCCATCAGCAAGATCGCCGTCATGGAAAGTAACGGTAGCCTTGGACGCTTCGATCTTCACAGAGATCTTCCCTTCCGCGCTCGGCGTGTCCGCAGCATCCAGCTCGAAGCCATTGATCTTCACGCTGCCGGCAGTCACGACATACGGGATCTCCGCCTTGTTACTCTTGACCTCAAACAGCTTGGATTCAAGGGTATCGTAAGCCGCGTCGCCTTCCTTGATGTTAGACGCATTTGCCATGGCGAACATATCCAATGAGAACGCTGATGAGTCAAACGTAAACTCCAGTGTGCGAGACGTATCGATGATAGCCAGCGGGAAGTTGGACTGACCACCGTTAATTGTCAAAGACTCAGATTGGTCACTCATCGAAGCAGTATTCACTTCGTCATAAGAGAATACCTTGCCATCACAGCGCTCAAACTCGATGTTTGGGTTATCAGCAATATAACCCTTTAGCTTTTCAACATAAACAGCCATTGTATTTCCTCCTTGTTACAAAAACGCATATAGAAAAAGCGCATAGCCTCCTAAACAATGCGCCTCATTTATATCGTCTTCTTATAAGAAAAGACGACGTGATATCGTTTATATCCCGGCGTCTTCGTCCACAAATTGTATGCATCCTCATACTTAAACCGCATACCATAAACATAAGTGTCTTTAGTTAACAAGTACCTCAACCGTTCTGCAATTAAATCGTATCGGTTTTTTAACCGATCACGATCTGCATTATGTAAAGCATCCTCTTTTACATAAATATCAAATGCTTTGTTAACATTTTTTACATCTTTGTTCCCGGTCTTAGTTCCTTCTTCGTCGTAGTAAATTACTCGAACTTTTTCGTCTGTCAAGATTTCGTCACCAGATGTGTTCTCAATGAAGTACTTTTCAATAAAGCCGATAATATCAACTCGACTTGGAACAAGCATCAACTCTTTCAAACGCTCATCTTGAAATAAAATATAGCGGATAATGTCGTTCCAATTATCCTTCCAAGTTTTTATTTTTTCAACCATTGTTTTATCACCATACTTTATTTCAGCACTTCTATAAATCTGCGACGGCAAGCATTTGCAATCTGGTTTCTCCATGCTGTCACAAGCTCATCATATCTTGCATTCATTCTAACTTGAATGTTTTTATATACATGTGCCGCTTCACTGGGGGTAATGTTAAATTCTTTTGGCAATAGTGTTTTCTTAAATAAAGGGTAAAACTTTCCAACCTTGACTTTGTAGTTTTTAATCTGCCCCGTCTTTTTAGAAGTATAAGTAATTGTTTTCTCCAAGTTTGGATTCGTATTATGAACCCATACAACAGGTCTACCTCGAATGGTGTGATCTTGCACATGTCGCCCATCTAACTCGGCATTCCAAGATTCCTTGCCGGGGGCAGTCCATAATGGGCCACTCATATTGTTTCCGTCTTCTAAAACACCAGCACGAACCCAAAGCCATTCTTCACCAGACAGAGTCAGGTTTCCCTCAAATACCATTGTAGTGCTATTACAGCGAACTTCTCCAATCTTCAATCCATTGATAATGCTTTCTTTCCATTTGGCTGGATGAATATAATTCATAGAATACTCGCTTTTTGCAACATCCAAGAATACAGGCATAACAATTTCACGCATGGCACGGATGCCTTCTTCGGCAAGAATATCACGAAGTTTTCTATTGTCAATTTTGACTGCCAACTCCGCCGCCTCCCGCTACACGCTTCATATGCATGCTCAATACACCGAACTCTTTGTTGATATTTACTTCTGCCGTATATGTACTAACAACACGATACATATGGTTTCCAATCCTACACTGGTCGCCAATCTGAATATTTTTCGTGTGATCGTTCCATTGGGCGTAACAGGAGATCAAATGGTCTGGAGAAAGTCCGGGGTTGCCTTGCACAAGCTCATAGTCTGGACGACCTGCATACTCACTGTGCGAACACGGCATGTTCTTTACAACGATTTCCATTCCGTTTTCGTCCAGTTCTATTTTGGAATCATCATCAATCTCGAACCCATATTCATTTGTTACTACATGATGTTCGCGTACAAAAGTCAAATAATCGTTAAGTTCAATACTCTGTGTTGCTTGGTTGTTCGGATGGTTTGTTACATTCCAATTCAACATATATATCATTCCGTCTTCACGAATAACAATGTCGCCCTTGTGTATATGATTATCATACGTTGTCTTGAAGTTCAGGGACATATCCGAGTTACCAATTTTAGATTTCCAATCGATAGGCGTTTGTTGCGCCCGAATGAATACAGGCTCATAGTCATCTTCCTGCGCCGCATACCAGTCGTGAATCAACTCAAACGTAAAATTCGTGTGAGGAACATCGTGTTCAAGCAAGCGCTTAAAATCAGATTCCAAAGTAGGCGGAGGTCTGAAGTCTCGATGGCTTGCTTTCTTGATGCCCGGAATGAGCTTATAAGCATCCTTCAGATCAGCGATTCGCTCATCGGTAATCCATTGGGGTCTAGCCATTATTCATCACCCACAAGGTCATCCGGGAGCCGTCCGATAGAACCGGCTTTGTCCAGCATCTTATGCCGAATGCGTTGGAAAGCCGTCCATGTATCGTCGCTCCATTCGTCTTTCGGTTTATTTCCGTTTGTTATATAGACTAAATCTTCAATGTCGGCTATAACGCGAAGAATATCCATCTTCAGCATATCTGTATAGTCATGAAGTAAGTAAGTCTTTTCAGAGGTTGGATTCAGATTGCGATCTCTGTACACAACCTTTACTTTCAAATCATCCATGCACTCACCACCTCACAAAAGATGATAGCGCCCCATCTTGTACCAGATGGATCTGCGCATGGATTCCAAATCAGTAATGGTCTGCTGGAGATTCGCATAGGGTTTATCGCCATGCGTAATGCTCATCGCATCGGTCGTATAGCTTGTCAGATCATCCACGCTGCTTTGTACCTTTCGCAAAAAGGCAATCTGTGCAGATAGAATTACGTACTCACGCTCGTCCAATGGGAGGTCTGCTGAAAACTCAGTATAGATACCGTTCTCATCTAAAGTAAACATACTTTCAGAAAAGAGCAGTGCCCGACCTGTCATTGTGTATAAATGCCGGATCGCATCAGCAATATACTTTGTCATATCGTTGATGGTCACGGGGTCTGGTACGTTCTGCCATTCAATCCGATCAAAAAGCACTTTCGCAAGGATTTTCATATCTGTCATACCTTGCACCCAGCTTTCTATTACTCTCCGATAAAGTCACGCTCCGGCATCTTTGCCTTCAGCACCTTCAGCTTAGGAGCAGTCAGATTATCCATAGACATCGCCACATCATACACGCGATCCAAAACAAACGGCTCGGTAATCGTATCAAGCCACTCGCCGATTTTCTTGGGCGTAGATGCAAGATGCTTACGAATATCCTCATCATCGGAAAAATGAGGATCGTGTTCCGGGTCAATGCCAATGGACATTTCCACCTCGTGGGCTGTATCATTGGTATCTCCAGAAAGATTTTCAATGCGCAACAAACCGCGCTGAATGATATTTGAAATGCTTGAAATGTAGCTCACATCATCCGTGGAGACAAGAACAAAAGAACCTGCCTTGATGTTCATGCCCATCGGTCTGTCCTGTGTGCGAACTCCAACGTCGAATTTCTGTGGGTTTACGAGCTTAATCTTATCTGCCATATTTGTTCCTCTCTCCTTCAAAAGAAAAAGTAAAAGGATGCTCCACCCGAAGCACCCTTTTACCAATCATCTCTTAGTTGCCCTGATAGACGCCGATGTACGGGCGGTCGCCAACCACAATACCTGCGCCGATGTAATGATCCAGACGGACTTCATACACCATGTCGTCGATATCCTGATTGTCCTTGCTGGTCACATCGCCCTCGAAGAGAACCTTCAGCGGACGCATACCTGCATCAATACCGCTCGGCAGGATGAACAGCTTGTTGGTGTCGAACACCGGAGTATCCGTGCCATCAATCAGCGGGTTCACCAGATTCACAACCTTACAGCCGCCATACACGCCGATCATGCCGGTCGCGTTGTACTCGTCCATGATGGAATCAGAGAACTGCTTTGAGGTTGTAGAGGCAGTAAAGCCAGTCAGCTCTGCCAGCTGAGAAACCATGTCGATGTCGCCCAACAGGGTCGGAGCAGCACCGCCGCTCATACGCATCCAATGACGGATCATCGGATCCAGCGTCGCCTTGACGATGCCAGAACCAGTGCCGTAGTAAGGAGTCACAAACGGAGCAGTGCCCAGCGCTGCGTTCATCACGCCCTGAATATATTGGTAGTCAGCCAGCTCCACCTGGTAAGCAGCGTCGTTAATCAGCGCAGCCATATCCGCCTGACCATTCTGCATCTCCACAAGGTTTACACTCGGACGAGCGCTAACCGCGATGGTATCCAGCGTAATGGTCTTGTTGGCAACCTTGCTCCGTGCAGGAGTGCCGCCTTTAGCGCCAACGTAAGCGCGGATACCCTCCTGACGAACCTTGAACTGAGCCTTCTCGCCGTAGCCAACGCGCTTGGTATCAGCAATCTGATCCAGCCAGTTGGTCTTCGGACGCACGATCTCGTTCACGGCAAATCCGATTAGCTGCGCAATCTGATAGCGGTTGTGCGGGTTCGGCTCCTTTGCCAGTTCCGCAATCATTTCGTTTGTGCGCTTCGCCACGTCGGAGTCAACGCTCTCATGCTTGGCCTGCGCAACCAGCGTCTTCACGACGTTGGAATTTTTCTTGATCTCAATATAATCCATTACTTTTGCACCTCGTTTCAATTAGGACGCCTTGGCAACGAGGCCATCAGCCGTAACCTTCAAGGTATCGCCAACCGCCAGCGTTTCAGCAAGCGAATGCTCAACGGTGATAATCATGCGCTCGCCAATCAGCGGACGATGCATACGGACATAGTGACCCTTGTCAACGGTGTATTCCGCTGTGTTGTACTCGCCAGCGTCTTCGTAAACTTCCCACTCGTTCTCCACGAGGAAGATTTCGTCAGCGCCAACCGCGATGACATCCAGAACCAGCGCATCCTTGCGCCACAGGGTCGTCTTCTCAACAACCTTCAGTTTGGTGTCGCAATCAGCAGCAGTCAGGATCACGTCACCGTTTGTATCAATCTTGACGAACATACCGTTCGCAAGGCCATTCACGCCAGACTTATGCTGGAAGTCGTAGATATGGCCGTTCAGTCGATTCATATAACCAGCCATTTGTTTTCCTCCTTAGTCAGAAACAGCAAGCAGATCATCATACTTGCCGCCCTTCATTTCAAAGCCGTCCGTCATAATGCTTGCAACAGCAACGCCCTTGGTTTCCGGCTTATCGTTTGCCATGCACATTTCTGCAATGGCCTGATAGTTCAATTCCGCAATCGCCTTGGCAACGTCTTTATCTTCCACGTCAAGGCCCTGCTTCTCTGCAAATGTCTTTGCCTTCACCTGATTAGCAGCAAGTTCGGCAGCAGCCTTTTCCTGCTTCATCGTTTCAAGCTCGGCCTTCGCAGCCTTCAGTTCCTCGCAAGAGGCTTCCAGCTCTTCGATTTTTGCATCGCGCTCGGCAATAGTCGCCTCTGCCTTGGCAAGATCTTCCTTGGTGCTGTCATCCGCAGGAGTTTTCTCGGCGGTTGCATCTTTCGGATCTTCCTCTTTCTTATCCTCGACGGGAGGCTTTGCAGCTTCCTCGGCAAGTTTCTGTTCAGCCTTCTCTGCGCGAGCCGTCAGAGATGCAATCTGCGCATCCTTTTCAGCCAGAGAAGCCATCGCTTCTTCCAAAGTCATCTTGTTTTCAACTCCTTCAGCTTCCATTCCGTTTTCTTCGTTTTTCTCAGCCACAAGATTAAGCGCAACTGATTCCTTATAAGCAGGTATAGAAACAACCGCAACGCCAGTGAGAGCATTGTTTTCATTCACATCGACATACAGCACGCCATCTTTCTCTATGGTTGCGTCTTTGTCATACTTGATTTCAAAGGAAAATTTCAGACAACCACACCGGTACAACTCCATTAGCGCTTCGCATACGCCTGCCTCGCGTTTCGGGATGCGACCTTCGGCAATCAGTGATGTGCCGTATTCGCCATCCTCTTTGCGAAACAAGGTAATGCTGCCAATTTGCTTTGTACCAAAGGTGCCGGTGTCAGCGTTATACATGTGTCCAAGATGCAGGTAATCCCCGCTCAGAAGTCTTTCAACATCAGCATATAAAGGCAGACAAGCGTACTTCTCCGGATGGGCAACCACCTCATCAATAAACTGTGGGGTTACGCCCTCCGCATTGCCATTGGGTTGTGTGGAGAGGATTCTCATCTCGACCAGTAGAAAAATGTCATTCGACTTCTGCTCTGATATGGCAACGTCGGAAGCCAATACATAAAGTTTCTCATCTGCCATATTGTTCATTCCTTGCTTTTACAAAATCGTGTTAGGAGGTCACGATCTGGTAAATAAAATATAATTAAAAGAACGCGCTTGAACACGTTCCCTCAATCCAAATTATTGTGTTTCCTGTTCTACGCTGCCATCAGGGTTGGACGGCTTAGGCTGTCGGCCTGTCTGAGAGTTTGCGGGATCACTGTGCCGCTCCTCTTCGTCCAGCGTTGGCCTTCCGCGAACGCCGTTATCGGCAGCTTTATCTGCGGTTTCTCTGCAATTGTCTTTGTCAGAAGGCGCAAGCACCGCATGTACGCCTTGCGCCTCTTCCGTCTTCTTGCGCTCAACTTCCTGATTCATATCCAAACCATAAGACTGCATCAGCGTCTCATGAGAAAGAACACCTTCCTGCCACAGTTTGAGGCAGGTATCTTGAAACGCCTTGGAACCAGATAGATCCGTAGGCGGGAATGTAAAGCGTGGAATCTGATCGTTGGCACTATGCTTCAGTGTGTTGCCAACACGGAAGTTTAACCTCCGATTGATCTTATCCATCATATCGCAAAAAGAATCTTTCGCCTGCTTGATTCGCATGGCTGCAGTCTGCATGCTCACTTGAGCAGAAGCAAATGTTGAACCATCTTCGGCATGACCGGAAACAATAATTCCTGAAATGCCGCCGGCAGAAAGAATGTCGCTGTTGACGCCTTTGTATTTGTCATACTCGAAAATGTCGTCCGTCTTCGGCTGGATTACTTCGGCGCTGCACCAGTTGTTGGTGACAGCCAATGCCGTTCCAGTCATTGCAGACTTGAACAGTTTGCTGACCTGATTCAGCACATTGACATCCGGAAGGACTTCCTGATTTTTATCGCCATACTTGACATGAACAAAGGAGCGAGCCGCCAAGTCAATCAGAGAATCCTCATAGTTGGAAATGCGTTCCTTTTTCTCGAAAGCCTTTAGACAGGCAGCTACCATCGGTACGGCGTATCGCATCCAGCCTTCCTTCAGATCCTGCATAACAAATGTGTTGGCAGGATTTAGCTGAACCCATTCTTTCCACTCAGTCTTAATGGCAAGCGCCACTTCCGGCGGATAACCGCTCAGGCGAACATCAAGATCTTCATCTTCGACCCATTGCTTAAAGGTCTGCCCGCAACGCTTAACCAAATCGTCCCGAACGGATCGGCAGTTAAATTCCACCACAGGCTCTCCGTCGATTGAAACATTTCCAATCCTGCATAAGTGGATGGGCAAAACAATCAGCCGGTCATTCGGCATCATGTACACGACCACATTGGCATACTTATAAAACTCAAGAAATACATCCTCCATAAATTGACGGAAGCCGATTCTCTCATAGTAATCTATGTATTTCTTTTTTACTCGTTCGTTTGCGCCTACAAGCCGGAAACCGTCGCTGATACTAAACGGGGTATAGACTTCTTTGATAATTCCCCTAAATACAGGATCTGCATCTGAATAGTAGTCCGACAATTCATACAGCTGCAGGATATGCTTTTGCTTGTTTCGCAAAATCGCCCGGTAGTTATAACCAGCCAGACATCCTTGAAAAGTGATGTCACGATCTGCAAATGTCATAGACACATTTGCGTCAGGTCCAACAAAGACCTCTTTTGGCTTATCTGGTTCTGGAGGCGGAGCTGGAGGCTTTGCCTTAAACCAATCAAATATTCCCATCTCTCATTCCTCCATTTAGAATGTTGTCACAACACCAATGCACACATTGTTATAATTGCGTGCAAGTTTCACTTTGCGTTCTTCCTCCAGTTCGGAGACATATCTTAGTCCCATAGCCAGCGAAGACCATCTGTCTTTGTGCTGTGTTGATTTTGCAGTATCATAAACGATTGCACCGGACGCCGTCTCACGGGAAACAACGTTTCCCATCTCAATTTGCAAAGCATCTGTTTCAACGAAGATTGCTTTCTCTGCTTGCGTCAAGTTGCGTTGATTCTTCGGCGAATCTCCTTCGTCGTCTTCATCAGGGCGCACAACAGTGTTTCCCAAAATGTAACGGCTGTTTATCGGTATCTGAATCAGTTCCCGTTCGAAGTTAATCGTTGTCTGGGAAACAAGCTGCTGGTTAATCTGGTTGTTTGCAGCACATGGGCGCAACAGCGGAACCGCATCATGAATGATAGAATGTTCCGTGTCCATGACCAGAGGCGGATATTCTTTATTTGTCTCCGGGTCTGTCCATGGTTGAGACAGAAACTGAGGAAACGCATCTCCAAGACCGCGATAGTCAAATACAACCTTGATTGTGTTTGGGAAGCGAACCAAGAGCTTGCGAAGCTCAACCGCCAGCGCATCCAAGCGTTTTCCGTGGTAAGACCGAATGTATACCAGCTTCTTGATGTACATGCCGTCCTCGCGCTCGATTAGCTTCAGCACGGTAATCACCGCGTTGTCCGCATGCTTTGCAGCGGAGGTCGCAAGGTCAAGGGTGATTACATACTGGGATGTGCTCTTTGCTGGCTGCGCAGTTTCAACTTCCGTCAGGTTCCGGCATCGTTCAGTGAGCTCGTATGGGAAGATGGAACCGCTTTCTGCACCCATGAAGATCGTTCCATATTCCATTCGGAAGTTTACTTCAGGTAACGTCTCACGTTCCTTTTCAAAGAACTCCATTTTCGTAATACCAACACGCGCCGCCGACTCATAGTCCAGCGCACAGGCGAAATAGGATGTATCACCCTGCCCCAGTTTTTTCAACGCATCGCAGAACGCAGTGTAGAAATAGTTCGACTTCAAACAAGCCGATGTAATGCTTACCAGTTTTGAAGGGTAATCAGGGATGTCGTTTGCAACACAATGGGAACGTGTCGTATTACGAACAGGCTTGACAACCTTGGAGAGGACATACTCTTTTACTTCTGGCGCTTCGTCCACAACAATAACCTTTGCACGAGAACCAAGAAAGGTTCCAAGCGAATAGCTCTCAATCTTAGAACCATTGCCGAAGCGGACAACGCCTTTGTTGGCATTCACGTTCACGGGTTTTTTGCCGCTGCCGTAATCCAGTTCTTTCCTGATATTCTCATTGTCCGCAAACTCATCTTCAATCTTTTTAAGCAAGAGGGTCGCTTGCTGCGCGGTGGCGGAAACAACCGCGATAAAACTTCTTGGATATAGAATCGCAAGCGCGATGCAGCAAATGGCGCAGATCCATGTCTTGCCATAGCCACGAGATTGCGTCAAAAAAAGCGTGTCACCATTGCCAAAAGCTCTGGCTTCAACACGCTGCGTATCTTTAAGCGGCACATGCAGATAGTCTACAATAAACACATCCAAGTGTGTCCGCCAATACCAAACCATTTCTGTCCAGCCAGCAATGTTCGCGATCTCTCGAACGTTGTTGACCTGACTTTCCATCGACATTAGATCTGTGCTCCTACCGCAACAGCCACATGCCGGTAATCTGCCATAACCTTGTCAATATCATCTTCTGGGAATATGAAAGGATTGATATCTAACTGATGATTGATTTCAAGATTATAAATGATATTGCCCAGCGATGTAAGTCCGGTTGACGAACCGGGCTTTCGGGCGCAGGCAGCAAAGTTGCTGGACTTAGATAAGTTGTCAAAAATCTTTTGAACCTCATTGTATTCACTGGCGGAGATCTCGCCGCGCCGCATCTTGTCTTCGGCAATGTCCGCGTTCAATGATGCCTTCGCAACTTTGCGGGCATAATCACGAACACTGACATTTCCAAGATCGAAGTCACGCTCGTATTCTTCGTAGGTGGCGTCCAGTATGGCAATTTGGTCTTTGGTAAAATAACCGCGCCATACCTTGCTGTATTCCATCTTCGTGTCGCGTTCTTCAATCTTCTGTGCCTCAAAAACATCGTTTGTTTTTACGTTATCAAGATACGTATAAAATGACTTCATGTTCATCAACGTAAAGAACTGCCGGCATGTTGCTTCATCAACAATAGCCTTTTTCTTTTCCGTTGGTGTTTTTGGATTTACGTAAAGAGGATTGTTGCTCAAATAATACTGAGCCTTCTTGTAGGAAGAATCCCAATAGCTATCCTCCCACTTGCGGTTGTTCTCAAAGCAATATTGTTTTAACGATTCCTGATCGGTACAATAGCGCTGCGCACATTCTTTGCACCATGCGTCATGGTAACTTTGTGCTGCCCATTTCTTGTTGGGATAAAACTCACTCAGTGGGAGAGAGCGATTGCATTTAATACACAGCTTATAATTCGCTGACGCTTTTGCCATTTACGCTTCCCTCCTTTAATATTAAAAAAGAGCTGATTTTGAAATCAACTCTCTGTTCCTAAATCAATTGGGTAAACAACTTGGCGTCCATACTTGGGTGACATCACAAAGGCGGTTGCACCAGCACGTCCGCCATAACCTTTGCTCTGCGCGTACTTATCCATGCCGCACAGAGACGGCACTCGAATAATTACAGAATTTCCATCACTGGTATATCCAGATGGGAATTCCTGCTCTTTATGCAAATGACCACAAACAAAATAATCTACACGCTCGCCATATAGGTTCACCGTATTTCGAGCAATCTGGTCGATACTCTTCTCTCCATCGCCATGAAGCAGCACAAAGTTATATCCGCAAATGGTGATTTTGGACATTTGCCCGCAATCGCGCATCACGATCACGTTGCCATTGTCCTTGAGCCGTTCATCTAAAAACCAGAAGACGATCTTCTCCAGATTCTCATCCGGGAACTCACGTGCTTTTGATTTGAAAGGACGAACTTCAGAATGGTTGCCCGTTACACCCATAACACCAACCGTGGCATAACCAGATAACTGATTGATCCATCTCGATAAGTACTCAGAAAGGTGAATGACAGATTCAACCAATCCATATTCCAGTTTCATCAGCTGGCTCTGTCGAAGCATTCCGTCCACCAAATCTCCAACAAAGAAAAGGTTTACCACATCAACTTCTTCGCGCTTAACAATCCAGAGAATATCATCAAGAAGTTTTTGCATACGAGCTTCAAAAACTTCACTGTTGTAGCGGTTCAGGCATTCTCCATATAAACCGCGAACGTCAATGTCCGCTCCATAATGAAAGTCGCCCATGGCAACCACAAGTTCTCTTGCTCTATGTTCTTTATCGTGCGGCCTCGGTTGAATTTCGATTTCTGGCAAACGTGGCAACTGCTGCACCGCCTGTTGTACTGTCTCGCGTAATAACTGGCTTCGCGATTCAGAACGATAAGCAGCGTTCAGTTTATTTCCCAAGTCTCGCATCTTCTGGCGTTCCATATACTCGGCACCAGACGCGTCGGAGTTACCGCAGAAAGACATTCCTGCATCACTTGCCAGCTTTACGCCAACTCCAGCCTTCCGAAGCGTCTCCGCATTTACCGTCAGATCAAACTCCTCACAGATCTCAGCCCAGTCTTTATCGGACGCGCCGTTCTTCTTGTCAATCATTTCGCTTACAAGGTTTCGCTTTGCCTCTGATGGAAGCTCGTCAATCGTATAACCCATCTTGTCACATCCTTCGTCGCCTTATCAACTGGTGCCAGAGGTCGGACTTGAACCGACAAATCAACGGGTTAGATCCGTTTGCATATGCCATTCTGCTACACTGGCAAATTGGAGCCGGACACGGGACTCGAACCCGCAGCCTGCTGATTACAGGTCAGCTGCTCTACCATTGAGCTAATCCGGCACATGGTGTACTTGATATTTGGTGACGAAGACAAGTACACGAACTACTCCGGGAGACTGCGGGCGATCAACTCCGCTTGCTGGTTTTACAGTCAAGGTGGCTTCCTTCACCTTTCTGGTGCGGACAAAGAGACTTGAACTCTTACGAGATAACTCACCAGATCCTAAGTCTGGCGCGTCTGCCATTCCGCCACGCCCGCATAATCTTTACAATGGCAGGGCCTAAAGGATTCGAACCTTTATCTTCTCGTTTTGGAGACGAGTGTTTTACCAGTTATACTAAAACCCCATATGGCGGTTTGAAGATTTCGGAGGTGCCGCCAATCCACCATCCGAACGTAAGCAAGGATTGCCACGACAATCCCAGAAACCTTTTCTACACTAGTAGATAGGCAATGGTGCGCCATCTGAGGTTCGAACTCAGGACTCCGTGATTAAAAGTCACGTGCTCATACCAACTGAGCTAATGGCGCATAAATGGCTGGTTGCCCCTCCCACCAACCAATATCCTGATCTCCATGGGACACATCACCCAATCAGGCACCCACATCGGTTTTAGTTCAGAATGATTTTCTCTTTCTGCGATTGTTCGGCATAATTCTGAAAGGCGATGTTACCGGCGAGTAGTTCGTCATAGCTAATACAAGAAGTGCATCCATTCCGAACCATCAAGGATTGTTCCTCAACACCGGGCATCACAACAAGCAGAATTGGCTTTTCTTTTGCAAAGGCATAGCCGGCTTCCCAAGCAGTGCCGCAAGTGCCATTCCTGCCAAAGTCAAATACAACTACTGTGTTGGATTGGTCGATTGCAAGAACATCTTCTGTAAACACGCATCGTGCCCATTCGCTCTGCGGCATGTTCCATGCGTTGGGAATCTTCAGCTTTCTAGGATTGTAGATGTTTGCCTGACGACCGAGTTTGTCCTGAACATATTTTTCAAGAACCAAGATGGCGTCATCAATTTGACTGCGCTTGCTGCACGACAGTCCGACAACTGGCGCTGCAATATAGAAATCAAACATAAACCCTCCTGATAAAAACAAGGTGGTGGGAGAGGAAGGACTCGAACCTTCGGCGTTTCAGTCGTGGGGGATTTACAGTCCCTTGCCTTCGCCACTGGGCTACTCTCCCATAATGGTACTCCATCCCGGTAACGATCCGGGTAGTCCTGCGTGAGAGGCAGGCGGCTCAACCTTTTGCCTTATGGAGCATAAAATTGTAGCCTGTCCATTTGTAGCCGTCTATCACATCGCCTCGTTTAACGACGGTCGCACAATCAGATGTTCTGCACTGGTCGAGTCACACAGCAAGCTCGCTTCTAAAAGGCACTCGACTAATTCTCCGCTTGCCCAGATACCGGTATCACCATCACCGGAGGGGACAGACTCAATTTGGCACTCCGTGAGGGAATCGAACCCTCGACAGCAGCTTGAAAGGCTGCCCGCTTGACCACTTGCGTAACGGAGCATAATGGCGGTCTATCCGGGAGTTGAACCCGGCTCTTAGCCGTGACAGGGCTACATCCTTACCGATAAACGAATAGACCGTAATTGGTGGGACAGAAGAGATTCGAACTCTTAGTCGGACGGGTTTGAGCCGTCTGCGTCTGCCGTTGCACCACTGTCCCAATGGTGGAGGCACCGGGAATCGAACCCGGATTTACGGCTTGCAAAGCCGTCACACGAACCATTATGTTATGCCCCCAATCGGGGTTTGGTGGGCTATGCAGGGATTGAACCTACGCGCAGCCGTTTATGAGACGGCAGCTCTACCACTGAGCTAATAGCCCGTAAAATCCGGAGCGGATGAACCGCCCCAGAAAAAAATTACTCAATACTTCCAATGTCTACGATGGGAGTGCTGCCGCCGGAAACCTTCGGTACAGAACCGTCCCACTTTTCGTACTTGATCTTCTCAATCAGCTCAGGTGTAAGTGAAGTGGCAATCTTTTTATTCGCATCCGCTTCCGCATCTGCTGCAATCTTCAGAGCATCTGCGTCCGCCTGCGCTGCGATCAGCTTTTTGTCTGCTTCAATCTGCGCAACTTCCTTGTCTCGCTCGGCATTGATCTGCGCAATCTGACGATCCTTCTCTGCCTTAATGCGGTCGGTTTCTGCCTCGATTTCTGCAAGTTCCTTATCCTGCTGAGCATTAACCTTCTTCTGGATTGCTGCGGCGGTTTCATCATCCACTGAGATATCCGTGAAGTTGACTGTATCAATGATGATGCCATACTTGTCAAACTTCTCTCGCAGGTAAACATCCAACTCCGCATTGATCTTGGTGCGCTTGTCGCCAAAGATATCCGCCACCGGATAGTTCGCGCTTACTTCCTGCGTCCACGCAATGATCTTCGGCTTGATAAAGGTTTCCTTAATCTGCTCGCCACTCTTACCCTTGAACTGAACAAAGGTATCAGACACTCTCGTTGCGTCGAAACGATAAGAGAACTCAAGGTTGACCCTGACTGTCTTGCCGTCTGAAGTTGGAATAGAGAAGCTCTCATCCTTAGGCGAGTCGCCCTTTGAATCCGTCGTCAGGTAACTTTGCTCAATACCAATGGAGTAGAGCGTCACATTCTTCGTCGGCGAAATCACATGCCAGCCTTGGGAAAGGGTGTCTCCCTCAATGCCGCCGTTCATGTTGTATACAACGCCAACGTATCCGGCAGGGACGCGTTCCGTACAAATACCAACACAAATAAGCGCGGCAATCATTACAACGCCAAGAACAATCGCACCTACAGTACCTTTTCTCATACTTCCTTCTGCGCTCCTTCGTACTTATCTTCCTCTAGGATTTTTTCTCTTGCGTCGCGATAAATACGTTGGAAGAGTATACCGAGCGGTTGAAACAGTGCTGAAGCACAAAACCAGATTCCGACAGCTGCTACCACAACCAGAAAATAAAACACCGGCATATAATCTTCCTCCTTGTTTATCACACGCATGGCTGGCCGGGTGGGACTTGAACCCACGACCCTCCGCTTAACGGGCGGACGCTCTAACCAACTGAGCTACCGGTCAATATAAAAGGGAAAGCCTGAGACTTACTTGAGCTCTCCATGCTCTCTTCTCCTGTCGTTGGAAACAGTCAGTCACACACCGGGTTAGGGTGTAGAGAGCAACCACACTGGTTTTGAGAAAGCCAGCAAAATCTTGCAATGGAGTATTATAGATTTTCTTTCAGCACATCGCTCCTTGCGGGATGCAGAGCTTGCAGGCTCTTACGGTTGCACCTACTTGTACTTTCTTACATGTCGCCTTGCGAGCTTCATGCACGTTCATATTCCAGAACGATAAGTGGTTTGTTTCTCCAAAGCCACATACACTTTTGCTTCTTCATTTCTCAATAACATTAGAAATTCATGCTGCTTTTTCAAAAGCTAAGTGTATGTTCTGGATGACGGGGTATGTGTTTGACCATTCGTGCCTTTTGAACACGACCCAGCCGCCGCCACCCTGCGCGTCTTGCTATCGACGCCCTTCCTGCGCGACACCTTTCTTTCGATATGAGATGCCCGTCCACAGGATCCGTACAGCACTCACTCTTGCGAAGATCGCACCATACGTCGGTTCATGCATTCCACTCATTTCTGAGATTAGGTTTCTAGCGCTTTTCCCATAGCGCCCATCCGGCCATAGTCATCAGCAGTTGCCCTCTGACCGCAGGCAGGATGTATGCAGATACCGGTTTTCCGTTGCAGTGTCCAAGACACTCGCACAAGGTACAACCCTTGTGCTTTATACGTATCACTACGCTTATCTAAGGGGCCGAAACCACCCCGTCCCTTGTTTCATTTCAGGCTGAAACAGGGAATAAAAGAACCATGGTAGCAGACTTGGGAGTCGAACCCAATCCTCAAGGAGCATGAATCCCGCGACTTAACCGCTTGTCCTGTCTGCTGTAAACTAGAGTAGCCACCCATCTCAACTACTCCCATGTGCCTTCGCTTTATACTGATGTAATCCGATGCAGATTGGCTACTGCTTCAGGCACTCCACGTTATTCACTCGCAAATTTTCCAATCTGCCGCCAACATATCTGCTTGAGACGCAAGCCAGCCCATCTGTATGCCGCCGGTTCCAACAAACGCAATCGCCTGATTCCCAATCGCGTCATGTTCGCAGTTGACAATTTCGTTCCGGCTGTTGATGTAGCTGATGCAGTTTGCTAGTTCAATATACTGGTTTTTACCGTTCCACCCGCTGCGCTGCACACGTGCTCCGCACTTCATTGCCTCAATCGCATCTCCGAATTTCATCTCAAGACTCCTTCATTTTTCTGGTCGAAAACGTCGGATTCGAACCGCTACTCGTCGTCCCAGGCGACGCGTGTTACCATTACACCACGTTCTCGTTATCCGGTGAGATTTGGATCATACCAAATCAAACACCCGTCTCTTCAGCTCTTCCATATTGCCATCCACCTCATAGAGGCCGGCAATCCTCATAGCACTGAAGAACATCTTCACCATCTTCAAAAACATGATCTTCAACCTTTTATTTTTTTATTATTTGTGCAGGTCTGGGCACCGCACATTGGAGTGCGATATGGGGATTGAACCCACGATTTCAGCTTGGAAGGCTGACGTGTTGCCTCTACACTAATCGCACATCATGGCTACCGAGGCTGGAGTTGAACCAGCAATACAGGAGTCAAAGTCCCGTGCCTTGCCGTTTGGCTACTCGGCAATGATTGGTAAAAAAGATGCCTTTCTCATTCACTCCGCAAAGTGCGAGCTTTCACCAAGCCGTCTTGCCACGCATGGCAGACCTGTCGCCGCTATGGCTGGCGCCGCACCCGGGGGGGCCGGCGGGGGCGGGGGTCGCTCCCGCAGCACCGGTGGGCTCTGGCGGAGACGGTGTGATTCGAACACACGGTAGAGAATTTCCCTACGACGGTTTAGCAAACCGCTGCCATAAACCACTCGGCCACGTCTCCAGAAACGGAGTGCAGTTTTTCAGCTCTTAATGTCTGTTGCCCTGCACCGTGGCGTCCTCTCATTATGGACTTATCGGCGTTGCTCTCCGTCGTGTCGCAATTGCTATCGGTTTGTGTTCCGTCCGGCTCTGCGCTTTTAAGCGCAACCACGGAAGGGAGCGACCCTGCACATTGAGGGAAGCGGGCTTCGAACACCCCTCTAAAACCAGGGTTCCGGACACCTGGCAAATCATTATCGCCCGTTATTTTTTATAGACCAGCCGCCCGGACTTGAACCGAGGTCGCACGCTGTACAGCCGTGTGCAGCCACCTGACCAGCTGGATCATGGTGCCGACAGCGGGACTTGAACCCGCACGGGATAACCCATGGGATTTTAAGTCCCAAACGTCTGCCAATTCCGTCATGTCGGCATAGTGCTTGTTCTCGGACAGCGGCAGCTCCTGTCCCGTACCCGAAGGCCAAGCAAAGCCTGCATCTTTAGCAGTTCTGCCTTGAGGGAAGGATTGCTGAAATCGGATCGTGCCGGATTCGAACCGACGCCCTTCGGTTGCGCTGACCAACGCTCTGACCAGCTGAGCTAACCACCCGAAATCAGCTATAGACTTGAAGAGCCCCTCTTGCTCTTCGCACGGTACGTTCTTTGGCGGGGCAGGTAGGATTTGAACCCACGGACGGTTGCCCGTCAAGAGTTTTCAAGACTCCCGCCTTAAGCCACTCGGCCACTGCCCCGAAGGAATCCATGAGAGGATTCCGAAAATCATTGACACTCGATAGCGTCATCAGGAATGCGTTCTAGTTCAGCGTCATAGAACTGAACGGCTCCGGACGCAGCAACCGCGCAGTAAACTGTGTCCATATCGTAGAGTTCGCCAGCTTTCGTTTTCTTGGGACTGTATTTGTCGTACTGCTCAGGAATGATCCTGTATCGGTTTCCAAGAAACGAGAAAGCGTTCTCTGTATCCACAACCGCAGGGATGAGTTCCTTAACGCCGTTGTCGCGGCGGATACTCATGCTCCTGTCTAGCTTTGTTCGGCTCGCTTTTTTCTTTCGCGGCTTCACGCCGTATCTTTTTTCGGCCTTGTTGTCTGCGTACTCCATCATACCGCGAAAGCAATCATCTTCTGCTTTCATCAGCATATCATTTCTGTTCACATGTACGCCGCTATATACAGTGTCTTCCACAAAGGATGGGCAAGACGATACAGGAATTTCTCGCTTCCCATTCATAATCTGTTTGTAGTCGGTCACTATATCGTCAGCGCTGCCCATGATTAAAAAGTATCCTAAACTGGAAAGGAACATCTTGACTTTGTTCTCTGGAGAATACGGATTAGAACTTGTAATGCCCACCCAATTCTTCTCACAATACCAAGCCCATTCGTTCAGAAGGTCTTTGACAATCTGAATGCGTTCATCCAGACAAGATGCCTTCACCTTCTTTACCGTGCCATTGGGCTGGAGGATGTTATATCCTGTTGCCAATACGTTATCCCTTCCCTCAGTATATATTAAACAAGATCACTTTTTGAAATCAAAGGCTATATGGAACCGCGCTTCTTGAAAAACGCTTGCATGGTTTAGAGACTGCAGTTGGCAGCGCATAGTAGTCAGCCCTGCAGCACAACCCCCAGTCACCGTTTGGGCCAATGAAATGTTTGCAGTTGCCGCAGATATTCTTGCCGCTCAAGTCGGCGTTATAGAAAGCACAGCCTCCAGCGCTTCTACTTGGCAGACACATTGCTGCGGTTAACTGACACCATTGTCCTTTGGCATATTTACAACCCTCACACATCCTGCCAGAACTCCTCTCGCGAATCTCCAAGCACACCCGGATTATCGCGGAAGAATTCGAAGAAGTTTGCCTCGTCCGATTTATTGTCGCAGAACAATTCTAAATCGTTGTTGCAGTTCTGAATCAGAAGCGCCAATGCAACGTACCGCGAGATAAACGACTTCAGGTTGAAGCGGCTCCCGTCAGAGCCTATCAGCCACACAGTGCCATGGCTCTTTTGAACCGCACGTTCAAATGCAGAAACCTCGACATCGCTTCTCAATCTCATTTCTTCCAGACTCCTTGTCAACGTAGGAGTATTCCGTGCCAGAATCGTTTGATGGCAGCGTGGTGGATAAAATCCTCATCAGCAGCATACGAAGCGATTCTGGCTCAAAATTCACAGACAGTACTGAGGATTCTCATTTGCCGGAAGTTCTCCGTGCCAATATGCCCATTGGTCATTGTACTCGAGGATGATCTTCTGGACTGCACGGCGGTAGTAACCTCCATAGGCTTGGCGTGTACCTCCGTAGGATTCAGATAGGTCAACAATCGAATACCCTTCCATCAGCTTTTCGACCACGAAACGTTCACTTTGTGACAACTTCGTAACCGCAAGTAGACGGTCGAAATCAATGTACAAGCAAATGATGTCCTCGATTAAGGGAGCAACATCGGCTGCATCAATGATGCTCCCGGAGGTTTCACGAATAGGCGCGAGTTTCGCCCTCTGTTCGATCTACGTCTTAACGACTACCTCATCGCTCAGCGGAGCGTATGCAAAATTGATACTGCCTTTCGTCACTCCCATCACCTCACTTTGTTTTGTGTGAGGCCATCAAAGCCTTCAGCTCTTTGTACTGGGTGTCAGCGTCATCCAGCGCAGCTTGCAAAGATTCGATGTCGCGGCGCAGCATGTTCAGTTCTTTTTCAGCCTCATCGACGCGCTGCATGTTTTCCAGAATACCGGAGACATGGTTGAACAGCAGATTGGAAAGCCGCGTTCTCGCTCCGGGAATTCCGTTACCGCGACGCTCTGCGTCATGAAGTGCCTCCAGCGCATTGGAGATATCGTTGTACAATTCACTCATGCGCAGCACCTCATTGGAGCAAGCTATTCAGCGTATCACTAATCAACGCCTTGGTGATTCCTTTCAGAATCTCGTTGGCAACAGCCCCGCGATCTGCGTTCAAGCCTTTACTGATCACATCGCCGATAGCATACGCCAGTGCATAAGTCACATCCGCCAGAGCCTTCGCGTCGCTTACATCAGTCGGAAAGATGACATGCGCATCTGAATCTTCGTCATTCTCGGTATACGCCACCGTGATGAGATTGGTTTTCTTCTCTTCGACAGGCTTCTCGGTGGGAGTCTTTTCCTTCTCCGGCTCGACAGGCTTTTCTTCCGTCTTGCCGACCTCGTTGGCAACGGCATCGCACATGCCTTTCAGGATCGCGGCCATCGCCTCGTCACAGTTCATTCCACGGGTCAGCGCATCAAACATCGTCATGATTTCAAATCCTCCAGTCGTTTAATAGAGTAATAATTAAATACAATATATAGAGTTTACTTTATACTGTTAACTCAATATATCATATTTGTTTATTTACATACTTAAATCAATAGACAAATAAACATTTAATCAATATATTGTACAGGTTAGTTTTAGCATTTAGTATCTATTGAAACCTTACTCACATAAATATAAACTATTTATTGTTTTACTCATCTTATTCAATCTTACTTATCTTACTAAATCAATCTATTGTATTACTCAGTTAAATCAATTTACTATAAGCTGTTGTTATTGCTGGTGTTGTTGATGTTGTCGTTACACCTATAATTGGGGCGATTTTTCAAAAAACGTTCCGGGTAAAATAAAACTTTTTGAAAAAACTTTTGCAGGACAATATAAGGTTATGTACCCCGTTTTTGAAGCACAGCTTCTATAGCTCAATAACGTGCGTCATAAACATCTATAAAAACACATGGATTCATATAACAAAAGGGTATGCAATCCCGATATTTGCTCGAAGTGTTTTTGAATACTTTATTATTTAATAGTAATTTTTGCTGATGCGGTTTGTCAGTTCAACTGAGAACAAATAGGACAGCTGAGATCGGATTCAAAACGAATATAGAATCTATGAATACGACTGGTATAGATAATATTTGGGGGACGTGTGGGTTTTCAACGTAAAATGATGTTATGTTAAATGCTATCATAGTGTTGTCAGCAAAACAAAAACAAAGTCCCCTGCTGACGGGGCGGAAAGAGGTTTGGTTATGGAAAAGGTCTTGAAGGTTTTCACGAAGGATGCGCAAGAGGTTATCAAGTCCACTCGTCCGCTGGATGTCATCGCGAACCGCATGTCGTTCCCTTGCACGGTAACGACTGCTGATGGAACTGTCACTGACGGCACGAAGGTTGTTACCATGAACGACTTGTTCACACCAGATCAGATGAAGGTCTGGAAGGATATTCGCAACGACCTTCGGGAACGCGTCAACGCGGTTGAGC
>OGQO01001187.1_pt1 | contig 24790 bp, 20 predicted proteins | sample 1553241 | NCBI WGS metagenome assembly OGQO01 (sample SAMEA2579933, study PRJEB22360) | human gut metagenome | biome: human gut; feature: human-associated habitat; material: faeces | place: Denmark | collected 2008/2010
CATTTTCTTACGGTCTTGGCAGTAAATGCTTCGACCTGTACTGAATAGTTACTTTCCAGTTTACACTATTTTGTCCGAATTTCCTATAGAAATTATAGAACTTTTGTAATAAATCTGCCACCCCATATGATACGGCAGCTTATGAATGGCATGGCTGAACGGTCAGGCACTCCTGCATGGTCTGCAGCAGCTCTTCCGTATAGGCCAGAAGCTGCCTTTCATCCTTTTCCACCATACCACACTTCTGATAGTGGAATACAAAACAGCGCATTTTCGGGTTGAAGCTTAAATGCTCCACCCTGCCAAGCAGCATAGGAATATTCTGCACCTGAATCTGCGCATCGTCCTTTAAGGTAAACACGATCTGGCTGTTTTTTCCTTTGACATCGATCATATCCAGCTTATGGGCAGCCACGCGGATCAGAGCAATCCGTAAAAGGTTGTCTGCCTCCGTCGGAATCACCCCGAAACGATCCAGCAGCTCTTCCTTCATATCATCGCATTCCGCCTGGTTCTCGATACCGGCAATCCGCTTGTAAATATCCAGCTTCTGCACCTCATTCACGATATAAGACGGTGGAATAAAGGCATCCACATCGAGGTCTACCGTAGTAAGGAAGTCTTCCTTCGTGGGGATTCCCTTCAGGGTTTTCACCGCTTCGTTCAGCATCTTACAATAAAGATCGTAGCCGACAGCCTGCATATGTCCATGCTGGCTTGCTCCCAGAAGATTTCCGGCGCCACGGATTTCCAGATCCCTCATGGCAATTTTGAAGCCGCTTCCCAGATCCGTAAATTCCTTAATTGCAGCAAGACGCTTCTCTGCCACTTCCTTCAGCATCTTATCCTTCTTATACATGAGGAACGCATAAGAAGTACGATTGCTTCTTCCCACCCGTCCCCGGAGCTGGTAAAGCTGGGACAGTCCCATATTATCTGAATCGTGGATAATAATGGTATTGACATTGGAAATATCCAACCCCGTCTCTATAATTGTTGTGGACACCAGAACATCTATATCCTGATTAATAAAGTCAAACATGATCTGTTCAAGCTGCTTTTCCTGCATCTGTCCATGGGCAAACGCCACATTGGCTTCCGGGACAAGCTGCTGCACCTGGGCGGCCACATCTGCAATTTGATTGACACGGTTATAAACATAATAGACCTGTCCGCCCCGTGACAGCTCACGCACAATAGCCTCCCTTACCATTTCATCATTGTATTCCATGACATAGGTCTGAATCGGAAGGCGGTCATTCGGTGCCTCTTCCAGAACGCTCATATCCCGGATACCGATGAGGCTCATATGAAGGGTTCGCGGAATCGGTGTTGCAGTCAGTGTCAGAACATCTACGTTTTCCTTCATCTTTTTGATTTTCTCTTTATGTGCAACGCCAAACCTCTGTTCCTCATCGATAATCAGAAGTCCCAGATCCTTATATTCCACATCCTTTGACAGAACCCTGTGCGTACCGATCACAATATCCACCATGCCCTTTTTCAGGTCTGTGATGGTCTTCCTCTGCTCTGCTGCTGTCCGGAAACGGGACAGCATGTCGATTCTCACCGGGAAATCCTTCATCCGCTGTACAAAGGTATTGTAATGCTGCTGCGCAAGAATCGTTGTCGGGACAAGATAAACCACCTGTTTTCCCTCCTGTACTGCCTTAAACGCAGCACGGATGGCAATTTCCGTCTTCCCGTAGCCGACATCCCCGCAGATCAGGCGGTCCATGATCTTCGTGCTCTCCATGTCCTTTTTCGTCGCATCAATGGCAAGCAGCTGATCCTCCGTCTCCTCAAAGGGAAACATCTCTTCAAATTCCCTCTGCCAGACCGTATCCTTTCCGTAAGGATAACCGTTTTTCTGCTGACGCGCCGCATAAAGCTCCACCAGATCCTTCGCCACCTCGCCGGTTGCTTCCCGGACCTTTGACTTGGTTCTGCTCCACTCCTGTGTACCGAGCTTATTGAGCTTTGGCTTTTTTGCATCTGCAGACGCATACTTCTGAATGGCATCGAGGCCCGTTGCCAGCACATAAAGGGTTCCACCGTCCCGATACTCAATCTTGATGTAATCCTTCGTAACCTTATCGACCTCTACCTTTTCAATTCCCTTATAGATCCCCAGCCCATGATTTTCATGAACCACATAATCTCCGATGCTTAATTCATTGAAATCATTGATTTTCCGGCCTTCATAGGTCTTCTTTTTCTTCCGCTTCTTCTTTTCACTTCCAAAAATATCGCTTTCGGAAATGACCGCAAATTTAAGCAGCGGATATTCAAAGCCCCGGAGCACACGGCCATAGCAGGTCATGATTTCCCCCGGCTGGAGCTCCCGTTCCGGATCCCCGGAATAAAATGCAGTAAGTTCAGCGTCCTGAAGATCCCTGGCAAGACGCTCTGCCCTTGTCCTCGAACCGGATAACAACAGAATCCGGTACTTATTTTTCTTGTACCGCTTCAGATCCTGCACGAGGGATTCAAAGCTATTATTATAGGAAGAAATACTTTTGACCGTCATGTCACTTTTAAGTGACGGCTTCAGCAGCTTTCCGGTAAAGCTGTTCTTCATATCAAGTGCAGACAGATACGCAGCATGTCCCCGTGAAAGCCGCGCTGCGGTCTCTTCCAATGAAAACAGCAGATTCATCTGTCCCGGCAGAATGTATCCCTTCTCGGCACGATGAATCATGCTCTCACGGAACTCTGTCTCTACCGCCTTTGCATGCTCCTCGATATGAGCCGGTTCATCCAGGAAGAAAACAGTATCTTTCATATCAAACAGCTCCAGAAAAGAAACGGTTTCTTCATAGAAATAATTCATATAGCCGTCCAGGTTTGCCGCATTCCCGAATTCCATCACCTGCTCTTCGAGTTCTTTGACATGCGTGGCAACCCGGTGGGCTTCCTCGGTATGAAATTCATCCCGGAGCTTTTGTTCAAATGCTGCGGCTTCCTTTTTGATCTTTTCCATCCCGGTCTTTAGCTGGTTTTTCGAAAGCAGCATTTCGGTTGCAGGATATACGGTGATTTCAGACAATTTTTCAATGGATCGCTGGCTCATCACATCAAAGCTCCGGATGGATTCGATCTCATCTCCCCACAATTCAATTCGATAGGGATTTTCTTCTGTCAGGTCGAAGATATCCACAATGCCGCCACGCACACTGAACTGCCCGGGTGTTTCCACCTGATAGGTTTTCTCATATCCCATTTCCACAAGACGCAGAGCAATCGCCTTTTCATCAATAATGCTCTTTCCATCCATATGGAGCAGATACTGTTTCCAGATATCGAGGGAAAGCTGCGGTGCCATCAGGCTGCTGAAGGTGGTAATTACCGTAGCCGGCTTTCCCTCCAGAATCCGGCGCAGCGTCTTAATGCGCTCCTTCGTAAGCTGATTTCCATGAATATCCGCCTGATAGAAAATAAGGTCCCTCGACGGATAAACGACGGCCTCCCGGTCATAAAACCGCTCATCCTCTAAAAGCTCCTTAATCCGCTGGTCGCTATAGGTGACGAAGATCCGGTTCTGAAACCTCCCCTCCGAGAGTCCGTAAGCCATATGAAGCTTCTGGGATTCGATGCATCCCGTAAGCGCTACACAGCCGTTTTCTTTATCTAATTGTTTCTGAATCTCTTCAAATTCGCTGATTTCCCATAGTGGCGCGAGCAATGTGTTCATTTACTTCTCCCTGCGATTGTATTCGTTCATCGCCTGATCCATATTTCCTGCAAGAATCAGATTTAATGCTTCCATCGCCTTTGTAATCCCTTCCTGCATCAGAGGCTGCTCTTCTTTGGAAAAATGTCCCAGTACATAGTCGGCAAGATCATAGCCCTTCGGCTTTTCACCGACACCGATCCGGATCCTCTTAAAATTCTCGGTTCCGAGCTGTCCAATAATGTTCTTTAAACCATTATGCCCACCGGCGCTTCCTTTCTTGCGGATACGGATGCCTCCGGGAGATAAGGTGATATCATCCGATACCACAATCAGCTCACTCTCCGGATCTACCTTATAATAATCTGCAAGCGGACGGATACTTTCACCGCTTAAATTCATAAAAGTCAGGGGCTTTACCAGAAGCACCTTCTGACCGCCAATCATTCCTTTTCCGGTCAGTGCCTTCAGCTTCACATCCATGACATTAATATCATATTCTTGCGCAAGTGCATCAATGAATGCAAATCCGATGTTATGTCTTGTATTGTTATATTCTTTCCCGGGATTCCCCAGTCCTGCAATCATATACATGGTTTTCTCCTTTTCCTTCAGCGCGAATCGGTTTTATCTTAGCACATTCGTCTGGATTTAGGAAGAGGAGGACTTCAGTTAAAATTCCAGGCAGAGCATTTCGCTTTATGGAAATTCCAGCGGAATTCCCTAAATGGAAAAGGATGAACCAAACGGTCCATCCTTTTCCATTTCATAATTTCATCGTAACTGTTTATTATCTTTATTATCTTCTTTTTATGTCACACTGCTTCGTCACAGACTGCCTGCAGTTCTAAACTGCCTGCCGCTTTTCTTCCTCATCATCGAGCAGATTTTTCATGCTCTCTAAGCTGATTAACAACGTGGAGGTGTTATGAAGCAGGGCAGACATCGTCGGAGGAATCAGTCCCATCACCCCTAAAACAATCAGCGTGGAATTAATACCGATAATTCTGCGGTAGTTCTTATGAATCCGCTTCATCATGGCTTCACTTAAGCGGCGCAGGGTAATGATCTCACGCAGATCATCTGCTGCAATGGTAACATCTGCAATTTCTCTGGCAATTTCAGCCCCATCACTGATGGCGATCCCGACATCCGCCTGCGAAAGTGCAGGGGAATCGTTGATTCCATCGCCAATCATAATAACCTTACGTCCGTCGGCTTTTTCTTTCCCGACAAAGCCTGCCTTATCCTCCGGAAGCACTTCGGAATAATACTCGTCCACGCCAACCTTACCGGCAATATTGGACGCGATCCGATCACTGTCTCCGGTCATCATCACAAGCTTTTCAAGTCCAAGCTCACGCAGGGATTGAATAACCATAGATGCTTCCCGGCGCAAAGGATCCTCGATCGTAATGACTGCCGAGAGCTTTCCGTCAATTGCCATATAGAGATGGGAGTACTCCTCCGGCAGATGATCAAACAGCTCCTGCTTTCCTTCCGGAATCTCAGCCTTTTCATCCTCAAAGATAAAGTGATAGCTGCCAATGACAACCTTCTTGCCTGCAATCGTGGAAGAAATCCCATGTGCCACAAGGTATTCTACTTTAGTATGCATCTCTTCATGTACCAGGTTTCTTCTGGCTGCCTCACGAACCACTGCCTTTGCCATGGAATGAGGAAAATGCTCCTCAAGGCATGCCGCAATCGTTAGCAATTCATCCCTGGACTGATCGCTGAACGGCACAACATCCACAACGGTAGGCTGTGCCTTCGTCAATGTCCCTGTTTTATCAAAAACGATGGTTCTGGCTTCGGCCATCGCCTCGATGTACTTACCACCTTTAACCGTAATCTCATGACTGCTCGCTTCCCGGATTGCTGACAGTACTGTTAACGGCATTGCCAGCTTCAGAGCGCAGGAATAATCCACCATTAAAACAGACAGTGCTTTGGTCACATTACGGGTAAGCAGCCATACCAACCCGGTTCCCAGGAACGTATATGGAACAAGCTGGTCTGCCAGATGCTCCGCTTTACTTTCCAATGAAGATTTCAGCTTCTCGGATTCTTCAATCATCGCCATGATCTTCTCATATTTACTGGATCCATTTGCCTGTTTTACACAGACTGTAATTTCTCCTTCTTCAACAACCGTTCCTGCATAGACAGAACTTCCCTCTTTCTTACGCACCGGAACAGACTCTCCGGTAAGAGATGCCTGGTTCACCATCGCCTCTCCATCTGTTACCACACCATCAAACGGAATTACATTACCCATATGAATCCGTACCAGATCCTTCGGTTGGATTGTTTTAGAGGGAACCTGAATTTCCTGTCCATCCTTTACAAGCCAGACCTTATTGATATTTAAGGACATACTTCTTGCAAGATCGCCCACGGATTTCTTATGCGTCCACTCCTCCAGGATCTCACCAATTCCCAGAAGGAACATTACAGAGCCGGCCGTATCAATATCTCCACGGAACATGGATACCCCGATCGCCGTTGCATCCAGCACCGGTACTTCAATCTTTCCTTTGCAAAGCGTGCAAAGACCGTTCCACAGATAGCGGACCGATTTGATTACCGCAATTCCTTCCCTGACCGGCAGTGGCATCAGAAGTCTTGTTCCATAATGAAGCACCACCTGATTTACCAGCTTATCCTTATATTCCCTGTTCATCTCTCTTCCGGAATTCTTAAGATAATCTTCCGGAACATTTACGTGTTCATAGGAAAAGTTCTTTATTACATCAAGGATAGCATTCCTGCTTCCATGATAGCAAATGGTTGCATCGCAGGTTCTCTCCTGAATCCTGGCAGTTTCTATATTTTCCTGTACCTCCAGATAGTACTGCAGGATATCTGCCTGTTGCAAAGTCATTCTTTTCTGGACGAGATGAATACGGATTCTGCCTTTGATCTCATGTTTTATTACAAATCTCATCGTAATCACTCCATTCCAAAACAGATTATTCCTGCTCTGCGCTTTCCTCTGCATCCTCTGTTATATCTGTTTCTTCAACGGTTACGTCTGCCCCCAACTCCGCATCCTGTGCTGCACGTTCTTCATTGATTTCCTTAGCTTCTGCATAAATATCTTCTGCATTCTCCTGTACGGAGGTTACCGTCTTCATAACACATTCCTTAGCACGCAGCACAGCTGCAGTGCATTGTGTATAAAGCTTCTTTGCATCCTTGCTTGTCAGAATTTTGATTCCGGCTGTTCCAAATAACACTCCGGCTGCAAATAAACCTGTTTTTTCTTTATTGATTTTCTTTAAGCACTCTAACATTGTTTCGTCCTCCTTGTATCTTTTCAGCTTTATTTTATTCGTACACCAAAATATAACACTTACCTGTTTAAGATACAAGCAGCAACGTTTTCTTGATATTTTTTCTCAATATCACATCCGTTCTACTCTCAAAAATGATCCCCTGAATCATTTCCTTATGCATCATTTCCTCATAAATCCTTTTCTCCTATGCAGAAAAAAGGCAGCCGCATCATGCGGCTGCCCTGTCTGTTTTGTTTATTCAGAATCCTGTTCAGAGAGTGATCTCTCATAAGCATCAAGAATCATGGTCTGTATTCTTTCTCTGGTCCGTGAATTGATCGGATGAGCAATATCCCGATATTCTCCATCCGCTGCCTTTTTACTTGGCATTGCAATGAACAATCCCTTATCCCCTTCAATAACCTTAATGTCATGAATCACCAGTTCATCATCCAGTGTAATGGATACGACAGCCTTCATCTTTCCTTCCTTCGTAATCTTGCGAACTCGAACGTCCGTAATCTGCATAATTTTACCCCTTTCTTTCTTTTGTCCCTATACAAAATTCTTGCAGATTTCCTAAGCTGTCATTCCCCTGTTGACGTGCAAGTATCTTCGTTCATTAATTTTAATTAATAGCCGTTCAGATCACATACCGGTCATTTCTCTCCACAACAATCTTAATCTCATTCTCACCAACATAGTAAGAATTCGCCCGGATGGTATCATGACTTTCTATGATGCAGTTTTCAATGTGCGTATTATCCCCAATATAAACATCATTGAGAATAATAGAATTCTTGATGTAACAGTTATTTCCAATATACGTTTCTTTAAAGATCACAGAGTCTTCTACTGTTCCATTGATAATGGTTCCACTCGACACCAGACTGTTACGGACCTGTGCACCCGGATTATATTTTGCAGGAGGAAGATCATCCACCTTGGAATAAATATCCGGATACTGTTTAAAGAAATAATCTCTTGTTTCAGGCTTCAGGAAATCCATATTGGTTTCAAAATAATCATCAACCGTAGCAATGTTTCTCCAGTAATCCGTAAGCTTGTATCCGTAGATTCTCTTCATATTCTTATAACGGATCAGAATATCCTTCACAAAATCATAACGGTCTTCTTCCGCACACTTCTCAATCATCTCAATCAGCTGACGTCTTCTGACCACATAGATTCCGCAGGAGATCGTATTGGACTTCGCTACAACCGGCTTCTCTTCGAATTCTTCAATCCGGCTTTCTTCATTCATCTTCACTGTACCGAAACGGTCTACATTCACACCTGCCGGCATGTCCTTGCAGACAACTGTAATATCCGCCTTCTTGGCTACATGATATTCCAGTACCTTATTGTAATCCATCTTGTAAACACAGTCACCGGATGCAATTACTACATACGGCTCATGGCTGTTTTTAAGGAAGGACAGATTCTGTGCCATGGCATCTGCAGTTCCACGATACCAGAAATTGTTCTCTGCCGTAACAGAAGGAGTAAAGGTAAATAATCCTCCCTGCTTCCGTCCGAAGTTCCACCACTTGGAGGAAATGAGATGCTCATTCAGACTTCCGGCATTGTACTGGGTAAATACGGCAACCTTCTGGATATGGGAGTTGGTCATATTGCTCAGTGCAAAGTCGATGCTCCGGTAACTGCCTGCAATAGGCATTGCACATACGGCTCTCTTCGATGAGAGCTCTTTCATTCTGTAACTGTTTCCACCTGCTAAAATTATACCGATTGCTCTCACTTATTATCACCTTCCTTAATTAAAGTTTTACCGCTTGCAAGGAATTTCTCTGGGTAGTCGGAATCGTCTGTCTTACCAAAGATACAGGTGTTCTTTCCTACAGTGATACCGTTTGGAATCACACTCTTCTCACCGATGGTAACAATTCCGTTGTTGTAAATATGAGGATCGGTCTCATTCTCTGCCTCTTCACCAATGCCAAGTCTGACCTCATCACCCACAACAACATTCTCTGCAATGATCGCCTTGTTCAGCTCACAGTTCTCACCGATCACCGTATTATTCATAATGATGGAATCACGTACCACGGTATCTTTTCCAATGGTTACGCCACAGCCGATTACGGAGTTGTAAACTTTACCGCAGATGGTTGCACCTTCACCGATAATACTTCTCTCAACAAAACTGGTATCTGACAGGTACTGGGGCGGAAGAATTTCACTCTTTGTATAAATCTTCCAATATTCTTCATAAAGATTAAATTCAGGAACAATATCAATAAGCTCCATGTTTGCTTCCCAGTAAGAATGTAAGGTTCCAACATCCTTCCAGTATCCGTTAAACTCATATGCATATAACGGCTTTCCGTTGTCATGGCAGTAGGGAATGACATGTTTACCGAAATCAAGACCCGGCTGCTGTGCATTGGCAAGCAGAGCTTCCTTTAAGGTCTTCCAGTTGAATATGTAAATACCCATGGAGGCCAGATTGCTTCTTGGATGTTCGGGCTTCTCTTCAAAATCGGTAATTTTATGATCTTCATCGGTAATCATAATTCCGAAACGCTTAGCTTCCTCCATCGGAACAGGCATAACAGCGATGGTGACATCTGCTCCCTTCTCCTTATGGAAATCCAGCATCACTTCATAATCCATCTTATAGATATGATCTCCGGAAAGAATCAGAACATATTCGGGATTATAGCTCTCCATGTAATCAATGTTCTGATAAATCGCATTGGCTGTACCCGTATACCACTCGCTGTTCGTGATCTTCTCGTACGGCGGAAGCACGGTCACACCACCGATATTTCTGTCCAGATCCCACGGAATACCAATGCCTATATGCGTATTCAACCGTAAAGGCTGATACTGTGTCAATACACCAACCGTATCGACACCGGAATTAATACAATTGCTGAGCGGAAAATCTATGATCCGATACTTTCCGCCAAAGGAAACTGCCGGTTTGGCCACCTTTGATGTAAGCACACCCAGACGACTTCCCTGACCGCCTGCCAGTAACATGGCAATCATCTCTTTTTTAATCATGTCATCACCTCTTACCAGTAAATTTTAATGAAGCGCTTGAACCCAAACTATCAAAGGAAAAATCACCCTTTTTGGAACGTTCAAATGAATTAGGAATATTATACCATATATCATTTTAAAAGTGAATATTTTTTACAAAGGGAATCCATGTTCTTCCTTTTTTTCTGTTATTTTTTTACAAAAAATATAGATACATTTTACCCGGATATCTATTTTCAACAACATTGTGTGGCTATACCGTTACCTTTTTCCACATTTTGTAAAAAACACCGTCCTGTCCTTGAACTCCCATCAGGGATTCTGTATAATTATAACTGTTCAGAAGAATGGACTTCTGAATAATTACACATATTATGATATGAGTGTCAAAATAAATTCTGCCACTCATTGATGTATCCGAATTGCTACATTGCTACGCAATTTCCGCACTCTTGTATAAAGGAAAGGATCTATTCTTATGTATCAGATTGATTTTTCAACTCCTGTCCATGTATATTTCATCGGAATCGGCGGCATCAGCATGAGCGGACTTGCTGAAATTCTCTTAGAAAAGCATTTTAAGGTCAGCGGTTCCGATGCCAGGCAGTCAGCCCTTACCGATATGCTATCAGACAGGGGCGCACATATTTACCTTGGACAAAGGAAGGAAAACATTACCGCAGATATTGATGTTGTGGTATACACCAGTGCCATCCACCCCGATAACCCGGAATTCATCGCCATGCAGGAGCTTTCCATTCCGTCACTTACACGGGCAGAGCTGTTAGGCGAAATCATGCGCAACTATGAGCTTCCGGTTGCCATCAGCGGCACCCACGGCAAGACCACAACTACCTCCATGGTTTCCGAAATCCTGCTGCAGGCAGATACCGATCCCACCCTTTCCATCGGCGGAATTTTAAAGAGTATCGGCGGCAACATCCGTGTAGGGCATTCTCCTTATTTTGTAACTGAAGCCTGTGAATACACCAACAGCTTTTTAAGCTTCTTCCCAAAAATCGGGATCATTCTTAATATAGAAGAAGATCATCTCGATTTCTTCAAAGACATCCATGATATCCGTTCCTCCTTTCGTCGTTTTGCAGCGCTTCTCCCTGCTGACGGGACGCTGATTATCAACAGGACCATTCCTGATGTCGAAGAAATTTATGAAGGCCTTCCCTGCCGCGTCATCACTTTTGGGGGCAAAGACGCCGATTATTCCGTTTTCCGGATTCACTATGATGACAAGGGCTGTGCAGAATTCGAGCTGCAAAGCACCGGTAAGCCTCCCTGTACGTTTAAGCTCAGTGTGCCGGGTGAACACAATATTTACAATGCACTTGCAGCCATTGCACTCGCTGACCTGTTTGCGATTTCCCGTGATAAGACCGCAAAAGCTCTTGCCGGCTTCCACGGTACCGACCGCCGTTTTGAATACAAGGGTTGTCTCAATGGTTTTACTATAATTGATGATTATGCACATCATCCTTCAGAAATTACTGCAACTTTAACTGCGGCACAAAATTATCCCCACCAAAAGCTCTGGGTCGTTTTCCAGCCGCATACCTACACCCGCACAAAAGCATTCCTTAAGGACTTTGCCAGGGCTCTTTCCATGGCAGACGAGGTCATCCTTGCGGATATTTATGCGGCACGCGAAACTGATACCCTTGGAATCAGCTCCGAAACCCTGAAGGAAGAAATTCTTCCACTCAATCCAAACTGCCATTATTTCGGAAGCTTTTCTGAAATTGAAAAATTTATTTTGAAAAACTGTGCACCGGGAGACCTGTTGATAACTATGGGCGCCGGAGACGTTGTAAACATTGGGGAAGAGCTTCTCTCCAGATAATTGTCCACATCATCCACATATTTTTATGAATAATTTCTTAAAAATATGTGGATATTTTTTTTGCAGTTTTTGTGATTTTTCTTAGCCTTTCTAATTTATATCCACACCATCCACATTATCCACATTTTCCTCAAACCCTTGTAAATACTGGGGTTTCAGGAATTTTGGCTATTTTCATTTTAAAAGGCATGTGCTATAATTCATCTTGCTTATTTAGTTTGAATGAATGTTAAGGTTGGTGAATTTGATATGGCTCAGTTTAAGGTGTATCAGGAGAATTATTCTGATGTTACTGTGGTATCCAATATTTTTATTGATGAGTATATGAAAGAGGCGAACGATGCCCAGCTCAAGGTATATTTATACCTTCTCCGCACCATGAGCGCACACCTTCCGACAAGTGTGTCGGATATTGCGGATCAGTTTAACCACACCGAGAAGGATGTCCTGCGTGCGTTAAAGTACTGGGAGAAGAATCATCTGCTGGCTCTGGAATATGACGATACCAAGGTGCTTACAGCAATCCGTCTGCTTGACGTTACAAAGAAAGCCTCCGATGAGGCTGCTCCTCTTGCACCGGTCGTACCGCTTTCTGCCGCACGCAAAGAAACACAGCACCCTGCACCGGTTGAAGCGGAGGCAGAAGCACCGGCTCCCAATCCTTATGAGAAACCGGCTTATACCCTTGACCAGATCCGGGAATTCAAGGAAAAGGAAGATACCTCCCAGCTTCTGTTCGTGGTAGAGCAGTACATCGGGAAGCCGCTGACGCCAACCGAAATGAAAACGATCCTGTTCTTTACGGACAGGCTGCATTTTTCCGAGGATCTGATTGATTATCTCATTCAGTACTGCGTAGAAAAGGGAAAGAAGGATTTCCGTTACATAGAAAAGGTAGCTGTCAGCTGGGCAGAGGAAGGCATTACATCTCCTAAGCAGGCTGCACGTGCTGCCAGGAAATATGACAAGACGGTCTATGATATTATGAAGGCCTTAGGCAAGTCAAGCAATCCGACGAAGGCCGAAGCGGATTATGTCATCAAATGGACGAAGGCTTTCAGCTTTACACAGGATATTATCTTAGAGGCCTGTGAGCGGACGGTCATGGCTACGGACAAGCACCGATTTGAATATGCTGACAGTATCCTGAACAACTGGCATAAGAACGAGGTTCATCACAAGGCCGACATCCTTAAGCTCGATGATGCCTACAGCCAGAGCCGCCAGACTTCCGCAAAGTCTGTAAGAAATACCACCGCTTCTTTCAACCAGATGATGCGAAGTACCTATGACTTTGATGCTCTGGAAAAGGAGATCATCAGCAACTAATTTTTGAGGGAGATTTTATCGTGGCACTCAGCAACGCACAATATCAGTCCATCATTCATGGATACGAAGTGACCCAGTTAAATAACCACCGTATTATGGAGGAACGCCTCCAGGAGGTCAATTCCCACGTAGACGGTTTTAAGGAATTATCGGCTTCCATTGCTTCCGTTTCTGTTTCACAGGGGCGTAAGCTTTTAGAAGGGGATGATTCTGCACTTACAGACCTCCGTGATACGATCCGGCGTCTTTCCGGTATGAAACAGGATCTTCTGGTAAATGCCGGTTATCCGGCCGATTACCTTGCTCCCATTTATACCTGTACGGACTGTCAGGACACCGGTTATTTACCGAACCGCGAGAAGTGCCACTGCTTCAAGCAGGCAATTATCCGTCTGCTTTATGAGCAGTCCGGATTAGAGAAATCTCTGTCTACTGAGAATTTTGACCATTTATCTTACGACTACTATGAAGGGGAGGCATTGGAGTGTTTCCGCCGTACAGTAGCCATCAGTAAAAATTTTATAGAAACTTTTGATTCAGACTATCATAATCTGTTTTTTTATGGTACAGTAGGTACGGGCAAGTCTTTCCTATCCAGTTGTATTGCCCGCGAGTTACTGGAAAGTGAACATTCTGTGGTATATATGAGTGCCATTCATCTTTTCGAAATACTTTCCAAAAGTATGTTTGATTATAAGAATAAAGAAGATCTTGCTGCTTATCATAAGGAGCTCTTTGATTGCGATTTATTAATCATTGACGATCTTGGTACCGAATACCCTACCAATGTGATCTCTTCCGTGTTCTTTTCCTTATTAAACGGAAGAAACATGGCACAGAAATCGACTATTATATCTACCAATCTTTCTTTTGAAGATGTGTCGAACCGTTACTCGGATCGTTCCTTTTCAAGGATTATGCAAAACTATATTGTATGTAAATTTACGGGTCCGGATATCCGGATTATTCAAAAAACTGCAAAGTAGAAAGTGAGGTACCTTCATGGCACAGCGTGAAGAAACGAGAAATCTTGAAACCATTCCCGTCGGTTCATTGGGAATCATTCCTTTGGAGGGATGCAAATCCCTTGGAGAAAAAGTGGATCATTATCTGGTAAAATGGCGTACCATCCGTGAAAGTGAGCACAAGGAAAGTCTTGCATTTGCAGGCTATCAGCGTGATTCCTATCTTCTGAAGGCGAAGGTTCCGCGTTTTGGTTCCGGAGAAGCCAAGGGAATTATTCTGGAGTCTGTCCGTGGTACCGATCTTTATCTTTTGGTTGATGTTGCAAACTACAGTCTGACCTATTCTCTGTGCGGCAGAGAGAATCATATGTCACCGGACGATCATTATCAGGATCTGAAGCGTATCATTGCCGCTGTTGGTGGAAAGGCCAGACGAATCACCGTTATCATGCCGTTCCTTTATGAAAGCAGACAGCATAAGCGTACCTCCCGCGAATCCTTGGACTGTGCCATCGCACTGCAGGAGCTTGTAAACATGGGTGTTGACAACATCATCACCTTTGATGCGCATGATCCGCGTGTCCAGAATGCGATTCCTCTGCATGGTTTTGAAACGGTTCAGCCGACCTATCAGTTTATTAAGAGTCTTCTGAAGCATGTGAAGGATCTTAAGATTGATTCCGATCATATGATGGTAATCAGCCCCGATGAAGGCGGTATGGGACGTGCTATTTATATGGCAAATGTACTGGGTCTTGACATGGGTATGTTCTATAAGCGCAGGGACTATACCAGAATTGTTGACGGACGTAATCCGATCGTTGCGCATGAATTCCTTGGTTCTTCCGTAGAGGGTAAGGATATGATCGTCATCGACGATATGATTTCCTCCGGTGAAAGTGTTCTGGAAGTAGCTGCCGAATTAAAGGAGAGAAAAGCAGGCAAGATTTTCATCTGTGCTACCTTCGGGTTGTTCACGAATGGATTGGAGCGTTTTGATAAGGCTTATGAAAATGGTCTGATCGATGGTGTAATCACTACGAATCTGATCTATCAGACTCCGGAATTACTGAGCCGGGAGTGGTATATTGATTGTGATATGAGTAAGTATATTGCATATCTGATCGATACCCTGAATCATGATACGTCCATCAGTGATCTGCTGAATCCGAATGAGCGTATTCAGAGTGTTGTGGCGAGATATAAGAATGGAGAGCTGAATTAGAGCCGGTTCGCTAAGAGAGACTGTTTGAAGCATATAAGTTAATGATAAATCCGGAAGGTCATCCTGGGAATCCTGTGGAACCTTCCGGTTTTTCTATCAATAACAGATCATGGCAATGGTTCTGTATGGAAGACGTACACAACCGCCTGCCAGAGAACATCCATGTTCTTGACAGGCTAACCCGTGCATCCTTGCACGGGTTTTGTTGTCTTCGATTGCCATGCCCTGTTATCTAAGAAAAACTCGGAAGAACCCCAAAGGCGTTCCCAGAATGACAGTTCCGGATTCGGGGTAGGTTGTGAAATAGGTTTGATTAGCAGTTATATTTACTGTCTAGCATATTGGCTTATTATCTCCTGACGTACTTGTTCAAATGATAATTCTCCACCTGTAACAAGTATCATTTTATTAATAAAGTCTTTCGAATGTACATGTCTTCCATAGCCATTGTTGATGCAACATTTTTCACATCAAGAAAAGTTTCTTTACTCTAAAGGGCTCAGTAGACTAACAACAACTCGTCATCATGGAAAAATTATTGAACATGAAAATGGAGAATTAGCAACACGAATGAAATCAGATTGGAAGGGAGCATTGATGCAATATGGAATTGTTTAACAAATACAAAAATAAAAATTTCACATACCTCACAAACTATATAAATAGTTGCCTTTCTGATACTGAATATGCATTAACCGCAGAGGAATTATTATTATCGTTTTCAAAAAGACGAAATCGTCCGTAACATTTTGTTCTTAGGTCACTACGTAAAAGTGATATCCCCTCAAAACATTACGGACGAAGTTATATCTTTAATCAAAAACTCTTATAAAAATTATTGCTAAGTAGCTTAAGCAGTAACCTCTAAAACATAATACTCTACAATGTACGGCATCATGAAGTTTAAGTATTTACAAACCTCATGAATGCCGTATTGTTTTTCTTTCCATGAAGAATAGAATTAATCGGCACCTAACATTACAAGCTTCGCAACAAGCCGTTGAATATTCTCTTATGAAAAAATAGTTCCTCTCCAGATGGGGTTCTCAAATAATAATCAAGCTTGTTATTTGCCTTTTCGCTTTAATTCCGTTGATATCCTTAAAAGAATAATTTTTACCATATTCATGTCCTCCCATTTTGACATAACTGATATCAGTTTATATTACTTTTGGGGGAATTCAATCACTATTTATTTTATGGTTTTTGACAGGCCTGCATTTGTTACTGTCAGCGTTCCGTCTGTCACAAACAGACTGAGGGACTGGCCAACTTTCTGATAAAACCGTGTATTCAGAGCCACTCCATCCACATAGATCGTTGCGATGGTGTCATCCAGGATCATTTGGATATGGTACTTCTTTCCTGCTTCCAGTCTGATGGGCCGTTCCAGTCCGATGTTCTGGATTGCTGGCCAGGGCATGTTGGGACTCTTTTCAAAACGGTAACGGTTTTCTTCTATATTAAATAAATACTGATAGCTCTGACCGGTCTCTTCGTTTTCATAAAAGCGAAGTCCAAAAGAGCGGGTGCCTTCGGAAAATTCCACATCCGCTTCAAAGCGGAACAGGTCTGTAGTATCATTGAAAAGTATCTGTTCCTGTCTGGCATAAGGGGTATCGATCACCATATCTTCCGCTTTCTCTCCCTCCTCAAAGGCATTCCATACAGTGTCGGGGATCCTGACGCCCAGGGTTCCGTCCTCTCTCTGATACACCTCATGTGCCACAAATGTGCCTGCCCACTCGAAGTTTCCACGGTCATCGCAGCCCTCTTTCGTGGGAACCCAGCCAAACAGAATGCGTTGCCCGTTCAGGCAGAAGGTTCTGCCCGCATAGTAAGCACGTCCATCAAAAGCATCGTCCGCAGGAGCGATCCAGGGACCATCTAGACTTTTGCTCATCCGGTATACCATCTTATTTCCGTCACTGTATTCGGAAATAATGTGATACCACCAGTCACCGATCTGGAACAGATCCGGCATTTCATGCATGGTAAACAGGCCCGGTGCCCAGAAATCTCCCTCAAACTTCCAGTTTTTCAGGTCTTTGGAGGTAAACTTTACGGTACGTCCGGTCTGCTGTTCCTTGGGTCCGATCTTTCTAGTTCCCAAAACCAGCAGGTATTCCTGTTTTTCCTCATTCCAGATCACGAAAGGATCCCGCCAGTCATCCGGGTCATAACCCTCCTGCGGTGTAAAAGTCAGCTTGTCCTGGGTCTTGGTCCAGTTCAGCAGATCATCGCTCTCCGCATGCATCAGCACCTGAGATGCCTTGCCTAGCTTTGGATAGTCCCGGTTGAATCCGGTATAAAAAATGTGATACTTTCCCTCTGCTTCAAAAACGCTTCCTGCATAAATAAACTGATCCTGCTCCTCGTCGGTTCCCCGCGGGAGCGCTGTCCCTTTATCCTCATAGTGCACAAAATCAGAAGTCACCGCCAGATCCCAGCCAAAGGGTTCGCCAAACGGGCAGGGTTTTCTGGTATCTCTTTGGTGAAACAGATAAAACTGATCTCCTTTTCCAAAAGGCATGCAGTCGCCAAACCAGGTGTTTGGAAACTGATAGTATAACTTTGTCATGAATTTTTCCTCCTGTTTTTTCGTTCAATATGTGGGACATTGCTCACTGTGACAATACTATTGCATCTGTACAAAGGTTGCGCAAACCTAATTGACTGGCTAATGACAAGCCCGTAATATATCCATATTTATCTGATTGATTTTCTACATATTTGCGTATAATAACATAATAACCATAGAAGAATCCAGGTAACTCTTTCCAAGTAGTCCTTCAATAAATATGTTTTCAGCACGCTCTCACTTCCATACTAAATGTACTATATTCATATTTTCATTGTCAATATATATATCTTTCTCGTTATATCCAGATTTAAAAATTTTAGGTTTTCTGCCACCTGTTCTTTTGTCGGAAAAACCGACAGAAATTTCAGCTAATTCTCCTGAAGCAAGTATACTGGAAATATGTTTGCTTACTGTGGCGTGTTTAACATTAAACAACACTTCCATTTGTTTTGGAGTTAACTAGACCGTCTCCTGTTCAGAATTAGTAAGTACATTACTTTTATGTATATTATACCGCCATAATGGATGTTCTACTAAAAGTTACTCTATATGATCAGACATAGCCTGTTGTAATGATTAAATCGGGCTTTCCCCGATGCGGCGTACTTCAACCTCCTCCTTTCAAAGCGCAAAAAAGCACCTTAACCTTATTGGCTAAAGTGCTTAGCTTTACATTCCCATTTCTTCTATCTCTTTTAACATAAATTCTTCGAGTTTCTTCTTGTCAGGCAAATGCAACATATACGTTGAAACAAATAATTGGTTATCTATTCCAGCTAAGGCATATTCTACCATCTGAGAACCTTTATCTGTACAAAGCAGGATTCCTACTGGAGGATTATCTCCCTCTGTCATTTCATTTTTCTTATAATATCCTACATAAGCATTAAGCTGTCCTAAATCCTCATGTTTGAACTCATCATTCTTAAGTTCAATAATAACATTACAATGTAAAAGACGATTATAAAAAACAAGATCAATAAAATAATATTTATCATCTATTATAATCCGCTTTTGTCTTGCCTCAAAGCAGAATCCCTCTCCAAGTTCTAACATAAATTCCTGCAAATGATCCATAAGAGCCTGTTCTAAATCAGATTCTGACACAGCATCCCTTGCATCAAGTCCCAAAAATTCAAATGTGAATGGGCCTTTTATTGATAGCATTGTTCCATTTGCATTATCAGCAGATTTTTTCAATAAAAGCTCTGGTTTTCTACTTATGCCAGCTCTTACATAAAGATTGGTTTTTATCTCTCTTCGGAGTTCTCTTACATTCCAGTTGCATTTCATACACTCTGTTTCGTAAAAAAATCGCTCAAATGCATCATTTAAAACCATAATTTCTCGAATATGTGAAAAAGACAAGTTATTAACTAAAACATCCGGATCTGTGACAAATTCGTTCGACACTGTCGAACTTTTTCCAAAATCTGGTAATTTAAATTTGCTCGACACTGTCGAACCAATTTGAGGATATACTTTATAAAACTGTCTACAAGCCTTAAAAAGAGTGTAATTCATTCCTTTTTGATTAATTTGTTTTTCCAAATTTTTCAAAAGATGAGAGCCATATTCTGCTCTGTCACTGCCATCTTGTTCATATTCTACTATATAATAACCAATCGCCCAATTTCGCAATGTCATAAGCTGATTTACAGCACTTTTTGCTGCAGAACTTGCTTTATCACCACAGAATTCCGCTTATGTTATTGGTAAAAATGGGGAGCTTCTTATGAAATATTCCAAGGTTCATACCTGTGACTTTGCAGATGAAGCATGTCTGGAAAGCGGAAGTGCCTTTCGGGTATGTGACTTTGCCGGGATTAAAATTGGCATTATGATCTGTTATGACCGCGAATATCCGGAAAGTGCCCGGATTTTAATGCTGCAGGGCGCAGAAATTATTCTGGTTCCGAATGACTGTGGTTCCATGAAGCCCCGGCTGTGTGCTTTATCGACCAGGGCCTATGAGAATATGGTCGGAGTTGCAATGGCAAATCCCAACGGAGAGAATGCAGGAAACTCCTGCGCGTTCAGTCCGATCTGCTGGGATAACAATGGAATCTGTGTAGATAATACACTTCTTATGGCAGATGATATGAGCGAAGGATTATTCTATGCCGACTTTGATCTGAGCGCGATCCGTAAGTATCGTGAAAGTGAAATGCTCGGGAACACCTACCGGAAAGTAAAGGCCTATGAGCCTTTGCTTTGCGGTAAGATTACCTATCCCTTTTTACGTGAAAACCAGAGTCCCATCGATTAACTGAACGAAACGGTTTTCTAATATCCCTTTACTCCAAGAATGGATGCGGTCTCTTCTATAATATCCTGTGCCACACCATCATCAAAAATATCGCGCAGTCCCGCATACTCCACAGCTGAACAGTACGGCACATATCCCGGAATGGTCGTCAGCGTCATATATGTTTCAACAGCCTCGTGACGGTCTTCCTCTGCCATCGTCAGAATATCAAGGCTCGAAAATGCCGAAGTAAGGTAAGAGAAATAATAACATGGTGAGGTGAAAATGTGCGGAACCTCAGACCAGGTATAAAGCTCCCTGATCTTGGAATCATACTGCATGCCATACCTGCGTGAAAGCTGCAGATACAGCTTATTCAGCTCCTCAATCGTCATATCCGGATTCTCATAAGCAGCAATCTCAAATTCTGAAATCAGTGCTGTGGAAATCGCATTATCCGCCATGCTGTACACATCATAAAATGCGTAAATATCTCCGATATCCTCTCCTAACAGTTCATCGTAATAGTCATAAAACAGCATCTGCATGCCCTGGGAATGAATCTCACTGACATCAATGTTGTTACTGGATTCAAAAAAGGTATCGGCACTGCGGTAGACATTGTTGTAATGTCCGAATTCATGGATTACATTGTAGTAGTCCATATAATTGTCATACATCTGTCCGTATATAAAGCCATCCTTAAAGTAAGATAACCGCATGGTAAAAGCCGTGTTCGCCTTGTTCTGTGAGGTATCCATATCATACAGCCGGTACTTAAGAAAATGCTCCTGTGTATCCTTAAGCTCCGGATCAATCTCTTCCAGATACGGTCCGATCTGTTCAATGATCGATGTACTTTCGATCCCCTGTCCTTCGGAATACAATCTCATATAATCCGTGTCATTAAGCACATCCTTCATATCCGCCATGACCGGTACCACGTGCTTACGGATCTCCTTTAAAAGAGCCCTGGTTTCATCGAGGGTATAGTCTCTCACATAAACTGCATCATACGCATATTCTGCATAATTGTCATAGCCGTTCAGCTTTGCGATCTCATTCCGCACGTCCACAAGCTCCACAAAAACCTCTCCGACCGCATCATTCCTCTGCTTGCAGATTCCCTGATAGATCTCAACAACAGCATCATGATCCATCTCATCCGCTTCCATATTCAAACGGTTCAAATCCCACTCTTCCCCGTCATATTCATAATAAAATTCTTCGGAGGAAAGCTGCTCATACTCCTGTTCCAGACTGTTTTCCTTCGCCGTAAGCTCCTTCTCTGCGTCCGTCATCTCTTCATACTCAAGGTAAGCCTCCACCTGCTCCGCATTCATCAGCTCAATCATCGTATCCTGATACGGTGATTTACAAAGCTCCCGGATCGCTACATTCAACCGGTCTCCGTAATCCATCACGTCATCGAGAAGCTCTGCCTGGATTTCCTGATTTTCTTCATCAAAAATATTCTGATAGTAGGTAATCTGTGAAAGAGAATAACAGGTTGACAGCTTTTCTATTTCATCCTGTGTGTCCCCGAATAATTCCTTCACCCGCTCCGGTTTCTCAGCTGCCCCAGACTCTTCCGCTTCTGCTGCCAGTTCATTCATTTCTGTCAGCTGTGCATCCAGCAGGTCCATATCGCAGGTTGTCTGCTTCATCTCTTCCAGTGTCAGATTGGCATGATCCACATCCCGGTAGCGGGAGGTTGTCTGATAGACATAAAGTGTGTACGGTGAAGCCTCATCCGTATAGGTTCCGATCAGGGTAAGCCCGATCTCTTCGGCATTGCCAAGGTCGATACGGGAAAAGATGTACCGTCCTCCCAGACGCTTAAACTGATCCACATCCAGATACAAATCATGGTCGGTCACCTCATAGATACGGGAGCTGTTAATAATGGAAGGATCCGTACCGGAATAAAGATAGGCACGCGCTCCCCATTCATCAAAATACAGCCGGCTCTCCTCCACCCGGTCAAGTGCCGGTGCAATCATTTTCCGGAATTCTTCCTTATAATTCTGGGAATAAAAGCCAAGATAACCATCAAGAGTGGCAATATCATTGTATTCCAGAATAGCCGGATAAAAGCCGTATGCCACGGACCACTGTCCACAGTATCCGATATCCTCTTTTGCCTTGTCAAAAAGGTCCGTAGAATAAAATTCACGGTAGGTCAGGTCATTTGCCTTCTGTCCCTTCACCATTTCATACACCTTACTGAAACAGGTATGATAAAGGTCATTATAACGGGTATTGCTTCCCAGAATCACAAGCACTGCTGCAAGCGCCAGAAGGTTTGCTGCCACACGAAGGCTCTTTTTTTCCTTCTCATACAACCGCCTCAATACCAGGAAAAATGCAGCATACCACACAAAAGGATTAAAGAAAATCGTCCGGTTAAACTGCCATCCGGTAAGCGGCGGGCACAGAAACTCAACCACATTCCGCACCGGCTCCAGGTAATAAATGCCATAGATCAGGCTGTTAAAAACAAGAATGACCATGAGAAGATTATACCAGTCATGGAAAATAGCTCTTGCATTTTTCTTCACCAGATAAGAAATATTCAGATAGAAAAAGTAAACGGCACAAACCGGAAGCACCACATACATATGGACGCTTTCTGCGTGGAACATACCCTTTACAAGGGAGTCCCCGATAGTCGCAAGAACCTCGGAAACCGTATAGCTTCCTGCCACAATCGTTGAACGGATCGTCACCTCGTCATCGAACAGCATCATGTAAAACAGCCGGTATTCACACACGATGTACCCCACCGACAGCACAGCAATGGCAAGCAGCATTCTTCCCGGGAATTTCCGGTCTTTGATCCATAAGATCAGAAAGGCAAGCGCCATATACGCCAGAATAAACAGTCCGAAATAGGAAAAATAGGACAGCACCGGATAGAAAAACAACGCCACATACCATCCAAAAGACGGCTTTTGCATGATTTTAACAAGCAGGAACAAAAGCAGGGGAATGGATGCAAAGGGAATACCAAATGCCGGAAAGACATTCAGAATTCCGTAGGCAAAGCCGCATAACCAGACAAGAGCCTGCTGACTTTTATATTTTTCACCAAGGAGTTCCCTGCCAAGCAGAACAGAGCCTGCAATGGCAATCAGAATTTTCAGGAAATATGCTGCGATGTACGCTGGGAATGCCGGCAACAGCATAAACAGAATCGTGTAAATATAAAACTCGGAGAACAGCGTATCACGGCTGATTCCCCCAAGGAAATCCACATAAGCATCATGACTGAAAAACGAGTGGTCGTTTTTCATCATTTGAAGCTGTGGGATAAACAGATCCAGATTGTCATGGACGGCTATGACACTGTCCTCTCCGCACAGGAGAAACACTGCCATGGCAGCCAACAGGAAGCCTCCGATCACCAACAGATACCAACGGGAAAGTACTTTCTTCATCTTCTAAAATCCTTTCTGTTTATCCTGCTTCAGGAAGATTATTATTTATTTTCTCCGCTCATACGGCGTCCCTTTTCACAGACGAGCGTATAACGGTATTCAAAGTCTCTGCGGTTCTTCATTGCCATATTCGACAGAATCAGTCCTGCAAAGAATGACTGAATGGCAGCCAGTCCCACGAAGCCGCAGACAATCAGGGTCGGGAACTTCAATACCAGTCCGGTCTTCACATATTCAGCCAGAACCGGAATAAAGAATATCACGGCAAGGATTCCAAGAATCAGCGCAAGGATACTGAAAAATCCGAACGGCTTATAATCACGGTAAAGCTTGAAGATCGTAAACAGTACCTTAAATCCGTCGGAATAGGTATTGAGCTTTGATTCACTTCCCTCCGGACGGTCACGGTATTCTACGATCACATTATCAATCTGCATATGATTATAGACCGCATGAATGGTCATTTCCGTTTCGATCTCAAAACCCTTTGACAGAATCGGGAAGGTCTTCACAAAGCCATAGCTGAACGCACGGTATCCGGTCATAATGTCCTTGATCTTACAGCCAAACAGCCGGTTGATGCTCGCTCTTACCAGCGTATTTCCCATATTGTGGAAGGGACGCTTGTTCTCTTCAAAATAAGTGGAAGAAAGACGGTCACCCACAACCATATCGGAATTGTATTTTAATACCTTGTCCGCCATCTCCCTTGCAAACTCCATGGGATAGGTATCATCACCATCCACCATAATGTAGCATTCGGCATCAATTTCACGGAACATTCTGCGGATCACGTTTCCCTTGCCCTGCATGTACTCGTGGCGTACCACGGCACCTGCCTTTGCTGCAAGCTCTGCCGTTTTGTCTGTGGAATTATTATCATATACATAAATCACTGCTTCCGGCAGCTCCCGTCTTGCATCGGCCACTACCTTCTCTATGGTTTTTTCTTCGTTATAACAGGGAATTAAAACAGCTATCTTGTCCATTCGGAAACCTCGCTTTACTCTATATCTAAGACTCACATTGCTGTGCTTCCTACATCATACCATATTTTTCTATATCATGTGAACATTTTTTACACTTCATACAGCAGTCAGGCACTCTTTTTCCTTCATTTCGTGTAACTATTCAGCACCAATGTCACTTAGTTAAGCTTATTGGTTCACTATGAGGTA
>OGQO01001190.1_pt1 | contig 24777 bp, 20 predicted proteins | sample 1553241 | NCBI WGS metagenome assembly OGQO01 (sample SAMEA2579933, study PRJEB22360) | human gut metagenome | biome: human gut; feature: human-associated habitat; material: faeces | place: Denmark | collected 2008/2010
TCTTTTATTTTTCTTAATTCTTACTGGAGGTAACTATTATGAGAATTTATAAAAAGCCAATGATCACTGTTGATTCTGGTTTAGCTGAGGGTGTTTATGCAGCAAGTGGTGCACCTCAGGGATCTTTAAATGTAACTTATTATGGTGTATGGGATCGCTGGGGCACAAACGGCGGTAAGGGACTGGCTATGGCTAACTGGTCAGATCTTAACGGTACTATCACATTAAATATTACCTTTAATGATACTGTTGATCAGGCTGAAACAGATGATGCTTCTGTTCAAACATCTTGGTCTGGAAAGACTGCTACATTTACATTTGCAAGCACAGCATCAAATCCGCTTACAATTGGTATTCATATAGACCACGGTACCAGCATTGACGATCTTAAGATGACTGGATATACCTACTCTGTAAACTAATTTTTTCAAATTTAAAGCCGCACTTCTGCCAAAAGAAGTGCGGCTTTATTTTAAAACTCTTTTATCATCTGTTCTATCTCCTGCTCTTTTAATTCCATGCAGCTCTTATCTTTTATTGCATACACTCTCGCACAGATATTTAAAACGGTTGGACGATGTGTCGTTACAATACAAGTGCGCGGATAAGTATCTGTCATGATGTTTCGGATTACTCGACGCTCGGTTGCTACATCAAGAGCTGATGTTGCTTCATCTAATAGCAATATTGGGGATTTTCGAAGAAGCGCTCTGGCAATTGATAGACGCTGTGCCTGTCCTTCTGAAAATCCACCGCCGCGCTCTTTTACTGCACTGTTTATTCCATCTGGAAGCTTCTCTACAAAATCCCATGCGCAGGCAAGCTTTAATGCTTCTATCAATTCCTCATCTGATGCATCTGGCTTTACCGTTCTCAGATTTTCTGCTATTGTCCCTGAAAACATTGTATTTCCCTGCGGAACATAAGAAAACAGCTTTCTTGCCGATGCGCTAAGTAAAATCTTCTCTTCTCTATTTTCCTCAGCGCATACCCACATATGGCCTTTTTGAGGACAAAGAAGTGCTAGTATCAAACGAAGCATCGTTGTTTTTCCTTCACCTGAAGGACCTACAAGAGCAACCACTTCATGCGGAAATGCCTGCAGCGAAGCATGCTTAAATACCTCTGTTCCAGTATGATAGGTATACCCCATATCCTCTACAACAAGTCCCATACCGCCCATTCGATATTTTTTTTCAAACACTTCCACTTCTTTATCATGACTATAATCTTCCTGCGGCATCTCTACAATATCCATTAGACGTCCTGCTGAAATCGTAAGTGATACTGCTGATGGGATTAAGCCTGCAAGTGAATTTACTGAACTTGTCAATGTACCTGATAATGATAAAAACATTGTCATTGTACCATAACTGATTACCCCGCTCCATACACGGTAAATTCCCCATCCATAGCAGCTGTATGACACAATAAAACCAATGATAGACATCAAAATAGAAGTAAGAATTGACATTCTCTGAAACTCAAGGCGCATTCCAATGTATTCTTTTTGAAGAGAACCCAATTTTTCGATATAAAACTTAATCAAATCAAATGCTTTGATTGTCTGAATATTTGAAAAGGTCTCCTGATTAAATCCATACAGCTTTGCACTCATCTGCGCACTGCGCTGATTATTTTTACTCATACGCTTTAAAAGCGGCTTTGACAGCAATGCACTAAATGGAATTCCAAGCAATGCAAATATTGCAAATGTCGGATCATAGTAAATTACAATTGCAAGCGCACTGATAAAACGAACTGTATAAATGATCAGGTTAGGAATCCAGTTTAAAATACCACTTGCAATGTTTGATGCATCTGAACTCCACCTTGTCACAAGATCACCCGTATGATATGTAGTAAGTGATTCCCAATCAGTGACCATCATCTTCGCAAAAATATCATTTTTTATTTCGGTATCCACCTTCAGGTTAATGAGTGTAGACGCATAGCCTGATGCCTGTGCTACTAAAATATTTCCAATTGAAAATCCAATCATTGCCGCAAATGTACTAATAAGCCGCCCTGTCTCATGACCTGTTATAATATCAACCAGATCTTTTGAGATTAAACTAGATACAAGTGAAACACCCGTACCCATAACACCAAGAAGCGTGTACAGCACCATTGCCTTCCAGTAACGTATGGCATACTGGCCAATCCATAAGCCCTGACGAGTCAGCTTGCGCAAACTATCCTTTTGAAGATACTTTTTAATAAGCTTAAGTTTTTGCTTCACTGCTGCGCATCCTCCTTATCAATTCGCGCCTTCATCACATATGCAGCTGACGGCTCCTTCGTACAAAGCAGATAGTAAATCGGCACTTCTTTTGCCAGCTTAGCTGCACACTTTAAATTTGCCTCAAGCATATCTTCTGTCCAAACTGGTGAAATCATACGCTGCATTACGCGCACAATTTTCTGATCATTTTGCAATGACTCAAAATGATCATTATCTGAACGCCCTAAAAGAACTATTCCTCCAAGCGGATACGATTTTGTCGATGCTATGCCAGATGTGCCACACCATGGCATTCCGTATACGATTGGATGTCCCTTTGAACCTGGTTTATCTACACTTTGTCCAATATTAGCCTGCTCACCATTACTCCATCCAATCAAATTTAAATCGCCATTTATAATCTTAGTGCCAAACTGTTCTTTCCAAAGATTTGTATGTGTACTTTTACCCATTCCAGAATGACCCGAAAAAAGCCATACTTGATCTCGATAAAGAATGGATGCTGAATGAATCGCAAAAAAGCCTTGTCTCTGAGCAAAGAATAAAAAGAAATGGCGAATTGCATGGAAAAGCTCCTCTTTTGTTTTCTCTTTATCCAACCCTTTAACATAAATCTGAGCAAAACGTCCATCGCGCGTCATATGTGCTTCTCGAATCTGATTCATAGATGGAAACAGAATAATGTATCCCTGCTCATTCTCGCAAACTACTAACTCTTCATTTCTGATAAGTGTTTTTCCATTCGGGTGAAATGATGTGGTTCTCTGCAAAATCTCTATTTGCATTTGCACTGGCATTTTAATTTGCATTTTGATCTGTGATTCTGTTTGCAATTCATTTTGTGCTTTAGTCTGCGATTCACTTTTTGATTTTTCCTGTGCGCTTGCGCAATCTTTAAAAAAAGCATCAAACTGTGATGAAATCAACTCCCGTGAACCATACAGCGCAATGCGCATTCCTGCAATCTCCAGGCACCCAACAAACGGCTCTTTGGTCAGATATACGCAAGTTGCATTATCCGCGTCCTCTGCACAACAAGGACGCAAACATTCCTGCAAAATCCCCAATGACAATAATTCCTGAACAAACTGTTTTACATCCTGTCGGATTTGATCTTGAATTTGATCTTGCATCTGATCTTGCATCTGATCTTGAATCTCACCTTGATTTTCATTCGCCGCTTCTCCATCTGCAGAATAATGATGAACTAATTTTTCTGCAAGAGCATCATCCGTCATTGATGTTTTCAATTCATTCCACAAAAAGACACCTGTCTCATTTAATACGATTCCTTTTCTCTGATCTGCTACCTTTTGTCCATATGGAAGAAGATAATGCACACCTGCAATCTCTTTCAGGCAATATCCTTCCTGACGTTTTATCCACATCCTATCTCTGCTCCTTATCAAAAAAGGGGGCTATCGTTGACAGACAACAACAGCCCTCTCAAATTTATTTTTTCATTGCTAATTTAATTATCTATCCTTATCAATTAGTCAGTGATTGATATGCCTGTAATTGACAGACCTGGATCTGACACTACAACCAAATCACCCAAGCCAATGTTATCATTTGGGTTTTGATGATATGTGTAATTGATTGTTAATGTTGTTCCCGTAGCTGCACCAGCCAATGTTCCACTTGAACTACTATAGGTAACAGGTTGGTTAAAGGAAATCGTCAGTGTCTGTGCTTCCTTTGTATGATCCGCATGATGTTGTCCATCTACCTGAATTCTATAATCACCTCTGCCTATCTGTGGTGTCTGATGAATTTTAGCGGTAACAGTATAGCATCCTGTTCCACTAGCCGCATACACACCCTCTGCAAGTCCTTGATCAACAGTTACCATTGGTTTTGAATATTTTACCATAATTTTCTCCTCCCTTAAAGTCTGTTTTTATTCGCAAAAACTTTTCTTTTTTGAGTATATCACTTTCTTTTAAGATGTCAATTTCATTTTTATGCGCATTTATGATATACTAGTTAAATATTTACAGTTTATGGGCATAGCCCCGATTAACGATGCGAATATAAACATTAAGCCGCATCTATTACTGCTGGAGGTACTCAATATGAAAAACTTACACAACAATAAATCGGATCAAACAACTGATTATTCTTTTACACTGGATATCGAGCAACTACTCAAACAGGGAAATATCATACGAATTAAACCACAAGGTACCAGCATGTATCCTCTTTTTGTCCCTGGACGTGATGAAGCCTGCATTGAACACACTGACTTTTCTTCTCTGAAGCGAGGAGACGTAATTCTTTACCGCCGTGACAAAAGTATTCTTGTATTGCACCGCATCTGGAAGATCACAGATAATTCCTTCTATATGGTAGGCGACAATCAAACTGAAATCGAAGGTCCTCTCCGCGCTGATCAAGTCCGCGGCAAACTGATTGGTGTTATCCGAAATGGTTATTTTATTGATGTGCACAATCCGCTTTACCGCATTATATCTGGTTTATGGCTTTGGCTTCGTCCGTTTCGTCCTATTGCTTGGAAAATTACAGCACTATTTCGCCGATTGAAACGAAAACACTGATCTGTTCCAGAGTCACACCTTCCAACTTGTTGTCATGCTCTATTTTCTTACTTTTGATTTATCTTCTAACAGATGAAAAAAGCTGTTTCACACTTTTTAATCGGCCACTTCTACAAAAAATAGAAACATTAATTGTCATTGGAATAAATACGCAAATTCCAACTCCAAGAAGAAAGGTCAATAATGACTGACAGTATACCAGATGCACCACTTGCTTCGTCACAATAACCTCCACTGCAATGAGTACGCCATACTCTAGCAAATCAAACACATAGCGCTTCTCATCCATTTTCACATACTCGTGAAAGAAAAAATAAATGCGATATCCAATCTGAATTAAATACGCCAGACAGGTTCCCAACAATACACCAGCTGTACCAAACGGAATAACAAGTGCAATAGAAACAATCAGATTTACAACAGACGAGAGAACTGAGAGCGTCTTTTCTCTATGAAACAGCCCACTCACCGCCATCACAACAGCAATTGGCTGACCAATTCCTAAAAATATACATCCAGTAACTGATAAAAACACAGATGCACTATCCCAACCAAATGTTTTTCCCAACCAAATATCTTCAACGAATGGATCAATCATCACATACAATCCACACGCAGCAACCGCTACAATAAGAAAAAACAAAAAGGTCATCTGCCTAAGAACGCGATAGTTTTTCTCATGATCCTCCTCCACAAAGAGATTTCCAACTCCCGGCTGAATGCTCATCGCCAATGCGCGGATGATATTGCCGACTGAACGCGTAATCAGACCATAGTTGCTGAATATGCCGACCGTTACCACATTGATAAATCCTGATATGATCAGATTATCAGTTCCATTTAAAAGGTTTTGGGAAAGTCTGGACACAAAAATATTTTTGATATCATTCATGATTTTTTGAATCGTTTCGTTTCCTGCCTTTTCCTTTCGATAACGACGAAGGAAGGGATATTTCTTATCTGTATACCAGCTAACCCAGATGTTTAAAATGGTATCGCCAATAATTCCGGTAATCAATGCTGGAAGATACCTCCCCGTAATGCTGACAAAAAGAATGATCGCAGAATAGCCAATCACATTTGCCAGTATCGTAGTAACGCTGACAATATATTCATTCTGATCAGCAACGAGCAATGATTTTTTATAAGAAAGCAGATATGACAAAACTGAACGAAGCAGCCACAAAAGATACAGCACACGGATATAGCCAATGGAATAACTCTTATTTGTCATAAATAAATGAACAACTGGAATTAACGCCAATCCAAGCACCGTAAGCACAGCAGCAAACACATAATAGGCCTTCCGATACAAATTCATCAGCGTTGCTATCTGCCGCTCATCCCGGCTTACCAGTGCACTATATAAATGATAGACAATTGCTGTGGACACACCAAGCTCCGTCACAGACAACATTGAAATAACATTTGAAATAACACCATTCATGCCAACAAGCTCGGTTCCCATGTATAGATTCATAGCACGCTGGCTTAAAAATCCAAAAAGTAATAATACAAGCTGGGACAAAAGGCTGAAAAAACTATTGCGAAATAGACTCTTTATCTTCATATTGTTTGCTGTAACCTACAGCCTCCTGCACCTCCTCTCTGTCATCCTCCATCAATCCGGCATCATTATCAATCTTGAGTACCTTACATCGAAAAATAACTGCTAAAACCGAGAAGAACATCCGAAACATATACCAAATTGGTTTCAGACCAGAGTGCATGCTCTTTCCACTTTTTCTCATATGCATAACTGCTGGAATTTCCACGACCTTAAATTTCAGAAGAATCATCTGCATGATCATATTGGTATCTGGGTATTTATCATCAAAGTGATTGTACTTCGAATAATAAAGCACAGCCTTTCGGCTAAGGCCTTGAAGTCCCGTTGTCGGATCGGCAATCTTTCTTCCGGCTGCAATTTGAATCATAAAGCGAAACAATCGAAATGCCAGCCGTTTTGCCGCGGACACCTCAAAGTTTCCGCTTCCCTCCATAAATCTGGCACCCAGCACAATATCTGGATAGCGGTCATCTGCATCCTTTGTCCGCAAGCGATCGTAAATCACCGGAATATTGCATACATCATGTTGTCCATCTGCATCCATCTGAATCACATACTTATAACCCCTTCGGATCGCATATTTATACCCTAATTGAATACCGCTTCCATATCCCAGATTAAATACATGTGTGACAACTGCATGACCGCGCGCCTTCGCTACCCAGTTTGTACTGTCCGATGACGCATCGTTCATGATCAAAACATCTGCTATGCCTGCTATTTCAGGTTTTTCCAGCTCGTCCAATACAGAGCCGATATTTTTTTCTTCGTTGTAAGCTGGAATGATCACCAGCAATTCTTTCTCATCCATCTCTTGTCCCTCTGCATTTTCATAATTCATAAAAGTTGCATTTGCAATTTCAAGAAAAAACTCATTCAAATTGTTTTTACAATTCATTTCTAATGATTTCAGGAATTTATTTCAACAATTTCAAAAGTTGTTCCAACTCCTTTTTCTGTTGGCTTTCTTTTTTCATTGCAGCAGACGCATAGGCTTTTCGAATTTCTGAATTTTTTGCCAGAAATAAAATACTATCCGCGATTGCCTGCGGAGTTAATTCACACAAAAGTCCATCCTTTTTGTTTTCAATCTGCTCCCGATTTCCATTGCAGTCAGAGGCGATCACCGGACACCCCAGCGTCTGTGCCTCCTGAATTGCAATGCTTTTCCCCTCAAACCTGGTTGCATGCACATAAAGATCTGCATTCGCATAATACGGATATGGATTTTCTTTTGCACCAAGCAGCAAAAAATCATCCGTCAAACCAAGATGCTCAATCTTTCGCTCAAGCATTCTGTGCTCATCTCCCTCTCCAAGAACATACCATCTTGCCCGACAGCCTGCATTCTTTACTAGTTTCATCGCCTCCACGGCAATGTCATATGCCTTCTGATAAGTCAGCCGTCCAACTGTCAAAATCCTCATCCCATCATATTGATCTTCAAATCCAGTTCCTTTGCTAGCAAGCTTTTGTATCTTTTTCGGATCAATGATATTATGGAATACCTTTGTCTTATCTCGATACGTTGGGTAGCAATTTAAGAAATGCGTCCGCACCTCATCGGATACGGTAAATATTGCATCCATCTTTTTATAACAGTCCCGATCCATGGCTGGTGTATAACCGGAGCTTTCATAATCAATATGTACAAAAGCTGCTTTTTTCTTTGCCTTAACGTGATCCGCCACGTAGTAGGTGGAGGCGCCCTCCAGATAGGCAACTGCTAAATCAAAGGTTTGCTCAAACCGATAGCTTCCATCCGACATGACTCTCCACAACAATTTATCGGCTGATATTTTTTTACTGCGGCACATGGAAAATGCCGTACTAAACAGATATCGGCTTTTGGAAACCAAATGGCCGTTTCTGAAAAAATTCCGAAAAACAGTGTGTGTCATTTTCTTGCGCCCTGCCTTTGTCAGCACCGACTCATCCTCAAACTGAGGATTGCACAGCTTCACATAAATTGGAAGTTCCGCTCTCATCTCTCCCTGCGCCATAATCACATACAAGGAAATGTCATATTGAGATGGATCCAGCACCGAAAGCAGTGAAAGTAATGCGGACTCTGCACCTGCTCGCCCAAGTGTGTTAATCACAAAGAGTATTTTTTGCTTTTTCATTTTTCCTATATTTCTCCCTCTATGTATTTTCTCTTCCTGATCTTATGATCTTGTGAACTATACAATCGCCTCTGCTCTCTTTCGCTTTTTGCAATTATTTACAGTTCTCTTCGGCTCTTTCCTGTCAGCTTGCAAAGCTCCTCAAGAATCCGTTCATTCTCCTGATTTAAAAGAGATACCTGCATCGCCAGTTCTTGATTTTTCATTGCCAGCGACGATATCAGAATACTCAACTCAAAGCCACCCCATATCGTGAGTCCACCAACCAGAAACATTGCAATCATTGTTCCTCTTGCCAATAGATAACACCAACTTGAAAAAAGTGGAACCGCGCCTACCAATATCAGACCGATGCCTATGGCCTCCCATGCCACTGCCAGATTCACTGTGAGTTTTTTTACCGAATGCAAAAGAAACGTAAAAACCATAACAATGACTCCTGTCATAATTAAACCTATTTTTGCAAAAAATGCAATACTCATGTGTTCTCCTTTCTCTGAATATCTGAGATTCCCAGTCTTCTGTCAAATACTTTCCCGGAAGGTCGTTTTCCTTTTCCTCTCGGAATCAGATCACCCACGCAAAATACATGGGCATCCATATGCTTCTCAATCCATCGCAGTCGAATGTACGCGACCGTCCATCCAGCAAAGGAACCTGCGATCACGCCAGTTCCGTACCAGATTACAGGCAACCGCATCGATAAAATACTTACAACCAGAGTCACCAATAAAAAAATGGTGGATGTCCAGACTGCACCTGTCAGATCATTAAAATAATACAAGAAAATGATCGCAGAATACATCAAGAACAAAATAAAATATCCAACCGCAAGTGACGGATAGATTTTCATCGTCATACTGGAAATTCCCACGCTTGGAAGAATTACCACGCATACAAGATAAATGACAACAGATATAATAAACTGAATACGTGCCAATGTCATCAGCTCATTTGACAGCTGTCGAAACATTCGCCGCTTTGTATTCTGAATATCTGCATCTCGCCCACCCGTAACTGCGTCAGAATAGAGCTTATATTTCTCATGAAAATACATCTCAACGCGGGCAATGAAAATGATTGTCGCGGAAATATTGGTAAACATCGCAAGACACGATGCCATATCATACGGCTGATTGCAGACAAAACTTTTTACCACAATCATATTCATTTCTTTGTTCGTCCAGAAAACGAAGTTGTGAACATACATACCAAGTATATAGAAAAAGTTGGTAATGACAAGCTGCCAATATTTCTTAAAATATCCAAGAATCGGCTTGTAGCGATTGCTATTCTCCCGAAAATATCGCTTTATCAATGCATTCTCCAGCACTGCTGTGAGAAAAAAACCAACGTCAAGTGCAGCAAGCATGCTTTGTGGAATTCCCCAGTGCAGTTTAAAGCGAAGAAAAAGCGATATAAAAAATGCAAGCAGCATACCTGCCCCATAATACTGCGCAATTCGCTGGTAATCCTTACAGATGGATAGATAAATCATCGCATAAAAGACAAACACAAGACTGATATATGCCCAGAATCCGGCAAACACATACCACACGGAAACGCCGCCCACAAAGTGCTCCCACAGGCAAAACGGAATACCGAAAATACAACTTAACGTCACATTAAAAATCATGCCAAGATAATAGCATGGAAGAATGTCCTGATAGCGCTCCTGGTAGATTACATCAGACACATACCTTGACAACACCGCATTAAACGGCGATGATGTCAACAGTGAAAAGATAAACGTGTACAATACTGTACAGGAAAATAGCTCTCGCTCTGCATAGCCAAGCGACGAAAAATCAAGAAAATATTCCATAAGCACCAGATTGATAATTATCACAAACATAGGTGCAACGGTAACTACTGTGCTGTAAAAAAATCCGAGCAGATCGGTTGTCAGCGTATTTTTCTGAAACAGGTTATTGAGTCGTACTCCGATTCCTGCCATTTTCTCACCTCCTCTTGTGTTTTTTCTTTCCAGCCAATTTTTTATTTTACTGCCCTTTTATTAAGGAATTGTTACCGGAGCTTCATTCCATTCAAGCTTCATATTTTCTGCAAAATCGCGGTAAATTTCCCAATATGTTTTCTGCATATATTCCACACGATATTTTGCCATGACGCGACGGTAACCATTTTCTCCCATTGAAAGACGCATCTCTTTTTTCTGTGCCATTTCAACCATTGCCTGTGCGATCTCCTCCACATTCATGATGTGAGTAAGAATTCCCGCCTGACCAAAATCATCACTTTCCCCATAAATCAGACCATAGCAGTTGCCGACGTCTGTTGCGATAACTGGCTTGTGTGCCGCATAGCTTTCCAGAATAGTAAGTGGTTGTCCTTCACTGACGCTTGTCAAAATGGTCATATCCATGCGCCCCAGATAATCCTTGATGTTGATACGCCCGGTAAATTCAATGTCTCCCACACCGAGCGACTGTGCCAGTTCAAAGCATTCATTTGCATATGCTTCATCCTCGTCCCACGGACCCATAATCCATATTTTCAGACGGGGCTCGCGCTGCTTTGCAAAGCCAAAAGCCTGAATCATGGTCTTTACATCCTTAATCGGTGTAACACGAAGAACTGCTCCGATATTGATCTTTTCCTCATCCTCCGGCTGCTTTCCCGCCAGATTTTGCAAATTTTCTACACGGATGCCATTTGGCGTAACTGCTGTTTTTTCGGGCGGACAGCCTAGTTCAATCTGCAATTGCCTTGCCTGCTCAAACAGACTCGTGACAAGACTGCTCTCCTGATAGGCCAGACGCGACATTTTTCGAAACTGATCAATCCAGATATTTTTATAAACACCAGTGACCCATTTTGCCTTAATCAATTCCTCCTCGCGCTCTCTCGTATAAATGCCATGCTCCGAGATCAGAAGGCGACACCCATATTTATGCTTTGCCATGCTGCCTAATACTCCTGCATATCCAGTCGCAACACAGTGATACAGATCGGCCTTTGGAATTTCCATTCCCATTGTCAGAAAGAGCGGCAAATAAATAGAACGCATTGTCCAGAGAAAATCAGAAAACACAATCTGACTATATTTGATGCGATAGCACTCCGTTACCGCATTTAAAAAGTCTTCTCCCATCAAAAGATCATTTAACGAAACCGAATGATTCTGGAAGAGATCAAACAATACATTCCATTCGATATCCTGATCGAGAATCAAACTGCGAAGCGCATGGTATTGCTCCTTATTCAAGCGAAAGCGTTTTCTTCGTTTCTTTCCCCAATCTACATCCTGCAAATAGACCTCATAGACCTCGGAAACATTTTCTGGCAGTTCATATGCATATTTTCCGCGCTGCGAGCGGTTCGCCGCAATCGCTAGTATAATAAACTCCGTTTTGGGAAACAGACGAATCATGCTGTGAATCCAACTTGAGACGCCGCCTACCACAAATGGATAACATCCCTCTGCCACAATACATACTCTCATTCGCCTTCTCCTTTACTCATAATAAAACGGTTTGCTGGATTGATCAAGATTTATTTCAATCTGACTCTGATCTGCTTCGATGAGCCATACACCTTTTTCAATCCTAGAAGCGCTTCCGCCCTCCACCTGCGTAACCATTTCTCCTTCTCCTATCTTTAATACAAACCACACTGGAAAGCCTGAACCTTTTATATTCACTTTGATACAGGAATCTTCCCTTTCCTCTGTGTAGCTCATCGCCAAAAAGTTTCGGATATGCGCATCGCTCTGTGAAAGCGTAGTCCCTTCAAATGCAGAAAACGTTTTCCAGTAAGTCGTTGTATTTGCCATCAATTCCTTTGACAGATTCTCCCATGCGTCCGCCTCCGACTGCGGATAGGCAACTCTTCCAATATCGGTCAGAATACTGGTATAACCCAGCGCCGTCTCAATGCTTCGAATGGCAAAATCCTGACTGTAGGTATGCTCATAGCCGTCAATCAAGGCGCGCTGCCTCGTGACATGCTCGTTTGCATAGCCAATCAAATCGCTGGTATCCTCTATTGGCTCAACAATTGTACAGATATCTGATAAAAATTTATTTTTTAATACCGTATTCATTTCGTCGTCTGAGAGCGTCCCTCGATAAAGTGATGAAAAACGATACGTTGAAAGCACCTTGTCCCAGAATTCTTTATCCTGAATCAATTTTTCTTCAATACCAGTATCAGATATACTGACAGTTGAATAGCCCATTTCAGCACCAAGTTCCTTCATTGATTCCATATAGTAGAAAAGTTCCTGCGTCTTTGGCCAGACATCGTCGCTATAATCATATTGCATCGCAATCATGCTGCTAATGCCAAGTGATGTTCTATGACTGATCACCGAAACAGAAGGCCAAATAACATCGCGAAATACACCACTCATCGTTTGACTGTAAAGTGATTGAAGCGTGTCGGAGTTTTCCTCTGCCAGCGCCGGATATCCAGTAAATATAAAATTCTGGGCATTCACCACCGGATAAAGTGTGTAGTCTTGTGTCTGACAAAGCATTCCTGTCAAAAGCCCCAGTCCTGAAGCTCCTTTCATATAATCACCATTGACCGCAAACACAAATGAATTTCCAGTACTTTTACGCCAGATCAAAACAGGCTGCTCCTGAACATCAACCACTTCCTGATCAAGCATTCCTTTCATGTACACCTTTGTTCCACTTGAAAGATTATACCACGGAAATGTCAGTGCCATATCCTGTCGCTTTTCTTCTTCCTCTGTCTGTGGCTTATAAATAACCTCGCCACCGAGCAAAAGCCCCTCATACAGATGAATGCCCTCAACCGTTACACTCTCCTGCCGAACCGATTCAATCCCCAGCAATTCTCGAAGCGCTTTGTATTTCTTTATCACAGAAACCTCTGGAAGATTGCCAAAAATCAAATGAATCCCCGCATCCGCACAGCTTTGAAGAAACTTGATTTCCTTTAATGTATTTTTACAGTTCCAGTCAATAACATTGGAATCAATCAGAAGAAACTGCGGGGTACTCTGATCACCGGCTTCATAGACTGTCTGGTAATCTGAAACAGACTCATAGATGCTTACACTTCGCTTCATGTAAAATCCCCAGTCACGAAGAAGTTCGCCAAACGAACCCTCCTGATTTTCTCCAATGCAGACGACAGGAGCACAGTACACACCATCCCCCCAATTTTCATCGCTTTCCCCAGACGTTTGTTGCCCCGCCTGATAAACACTTGAACGGTCTGGCAGCGCTTCTGTATCTTGTGCGAATGTATTCGTCTGATAATTATTCCAGCTTGCCTTCGCCATATTCAGAAGTTGAAATAGAAAAAAGACGATCGCCATAATAATCGTAATAGCTGCGTAATTCCTGCGCGAAACCATTCAATTCCTCCTTACTGTCTGTATCGGACTGTGTTTCCAAAACTGGTGCCAGATCGGTATCAGATGTTCGATTCGATGTTTCTGATACTGAGTCCAATGTCTCATCTGAATTTATGTCAGTTTCATGAGGATCATTGTAACCGTAATCAATCGCCAGATTATAAAGGCTGTTTACATTCTGGTGCAAACGATAACATACAAAATCAGTTGTCTCATAGTAGACCTCCATCTCCTGCGGGTACAGCTTTTTAAATGCCTGCGCCCAATAATACATATGAGACATGGTCCCCCAACGATCTTGGCCAGAATACGGATAAATTCCTGATAGCGTACTAACTGGTTGTGATGCACCCATTTTTGATACTCGCCTCAACGTAACTCCTGATCCTGCTGTATCCGCATAATTTACTGGCTGTTTTTCAATAAAAAAGTACACATACTCTGTTGGTATCGTAATAACAGAATTTTGTTTCAAATCCTTTTGCTGCCTCAAAAATGCGATTATCTCATAATGCCATCCAAAATCTGAAATCATCTGACGTTCATCATTTGCAGATACAATTGTCCAGTTTAAGTCTTTGTTTTCATGTATAATATTGGTGAGACAAGTAATGGCCTCGTTTGTCTCTAGCGCACCAGTTTTGATCGGTGTACGTATCCAATTTTCAGCCACTGCTGTAACGGTGCTTGCTGCTAATACCACCAACGGAACCACTGTATAAATCCACTGTTTTTTGAAAAATAGCTGAAACAGCTTTATCACAGCGCAAATACCCACATCCGCAAGCATTCCCCACACAAGGCCAAGAGAATAGCAAAAAAAGATACACAAGCGTGAAGCCTGCATGATTTCGGGAAGCCCCAATTCTACAAGTGCCTGCATAATACACATAAAAAGCATGTAAATTCCAATTGACAGCAAAACACTTCCATACTTTATTTTTTTCATTAGCAACAACGCTGTTCCTACGAGATTCAACAGTAAAATTGATGCGACCATCGCTATTGCTGCATTCCTGTTTTTATTTGTACAGTAGAGCTGAATTTGTCCCAAAATAATCATACATTTTGATTTTAGGACTTGAAGAATTCGCTTTATTTTAGACGGCCGTTCCGGCTGACTTGTTCCCTGCTGCGAGTTTTCTCCTCCGTTCTGACTCACCCCATTTTGTGCAAGATCAGAACCTGCTTCACTACTTTCTCCTGTTTCTTCCTCATATCCATTTATAATTTTTTGAAGCGTCTCCTCGTCCACTTCACCTACAATCGTAATAGTATTTCCATTTTTATCAACAACTTGAGTCACCTTATCGCCGCTATTCTGATCTGTGTCACTTTTTTCACCATTTATAACGCCAAGCGCCCAGTAAAGTGAGCCCTCCAGCTGATGTCCGGTTACCACACCCACTGCCATCGGAAGCACAGCCACGACGATACTGATAATTCCCGCCAACATAATACGCCAAAAATATCGCCAGCGAAAAAACATCAAAAAGAAGCCAAATGCAATACCGACACACAACACTCCTGCCGGAATTGTATTATAAAAATGAACCGTTAATGTCAGTGAAAAGCTGATCACAAAGGCTAACAGATAGCCCCGGTAATGCGCTTTTTCTGTCTTGGGAGTAGACTTATATTCTTGAAAAAAGCGCATCGCCATAACTGCTGCCGGAAAGATAAACATCATTCCATATTCCTGTGGAAGCGTAGTCGCAAATCTGGCATGTGAAGCATCGCTGAATACGTTTAAAAACAAATAGGCCTCAGTTCCTATATACGGAGCAATGCGATTCTTGCTGATTACCTTTAGTGATACCAAAAGTGCCAAATGGATAAACAGCGTTTGCGTCACACAAAATACGCGCATCAAAATGTACGTCTTTATTCCAAATGCGGTGTGCAAATAATAAATTACACAATGAAATCCATACGGATACACACCTTTTGAAAAAATTTCATTATTGCTCATATTATTAATCCAAAGGTTATGAACAGGAACATCCGATGCTTTATAGCCAAATACTGTTACAGTATTCGAGCCATATAGATAAAAAACGCCAGCCATCACCACGCCTGTTAGCAACAAATCTGGCAGCCACTTTCGCAAATTTCTTCCTGTTTTTCTTCCATATCGTTCAAACAACTTGCGACAGTTTGTCAAAATCAGCGTTTTTACTCCAATTTCTCCTCTTAAGATATGCAGAAAAAAGCGGAAAAAAGATTCTGCTTGATATTTTACAGCTGCAAACTTCTTTCTTCTCCATGCTCGGACAAAAAATGGAAACAGTGTTCCAATCCACAAAGTAATCGAATTGGAAATGTGAAGAAACTGTAACAAAAAGACAAGATAAATAATATAAAAATTTCCAGTAAGAAAATAGCCGATAATTCTTTCCGGAAGCTCAAAATGTGCCAAGTATTTTCTTAAAAATACCCATGACAAAAACAGCATTACAAAACTGTATGCAGCAAGTGCCTGCACAATCTGAATCACTGTCAGCATCATCATCGACATTTTTCTCACCTTCTTTCTCTGTTATATTTCATCTCATTAAGATTTCTTCTGAATGACCAACTAGCTATTTTTGTTTAAATAATCAACTAAATACTCGAATTAACTCAAGCGTTTCGTTATCAATGATAACATCAGATTTTTTTAACTTATTGAGCACTTCAAAGAAATGCTCTCTGTCATTTCCCATAAAGAAAAGCTTGAGTTGACAAGTATAGGAGACTAGTTCATCAGGATACATCTGCGCTAGTCTCTCACACCACACACCAGCTTTTTCAAATTCTTTTTGCTCAATTAGCTGCAAGCATACCACCTCATACCGCTTCGGTGTCATGCAAGACGGATTTTTCTGATAAAGCGACTGCGCTGCTTCATCCATGATATGCACAAACTTTACCTGCTCCATCCCGGTAAAGACCTTCTGGCGCAAAATGGGACTCATTGAATCAATCAAAAGCATCTCTGCCTCGGTCTGTTCCTGCTCTTCCGCTTTCATATCCATATACAAATCCTGCACATGAACACGAAAATCATTCAGCTCATCTCGAAGGACAGATGCCGCATAATGCGATGTCTCCGAATCCTCACTGTTTAATGCCAATGCAATGGATTCCAGCGAACTTTTCAAATCACCTCTGATTACATTTAACATCAACATTCGAAGATTCTTCTTGTCACTGACGGCAAGTGCCTCTTCCATCGGAACAAGATTTCGCTCTCGATCCTCATCGGCCTTTAGATGCTGCTTGACGCGTTCCTTACTAAAAACCACATCTGCCAAATCGACTTCCTGTCGAAAAATCGTGCAAAACACCAGATTTACCGAAAAGAAATATAGTAGACCGACAACCGGACATAAAATCATGATAATCATGCGAATCAAAAATGCTTTCGGACTGTCATGAAGATATTCCTCTTTGTCCTTGTCCTTTCGCTTCATCGCTGGAACATAGAGAAATGTTCCACACAAAAAATACACCACGGCGATAATGAGATTAATAATCCATATTATAACAAAAAGTTTCTCTGCTCTTGTCATTCTCCGATTACCTCCCCATTTACGACCGAGCTCTCAAATCCAAAGCCCTTAAAACGCTCGATGACTCCAACGGCACCTTCCTCATCGGTGTTTGGAAGAAGCACATAAAGGCCATCTGCCAGCACACCAAAATAGTCGGTCTGTCGCAGCTTTTTCTCAAGCTGTTCTGCTGTCTCCTTAAAGCTTTCATCTGTATGCTGAATCTTTAACAGCGTACACTCCGTAAGCCCATGTCTTCTCGCATCAAAAAACGCTGTTACCAACTGCTTGAATGCGTCCTGTCCCAGAATATCACTGCCCTCGACATAGCGTCTTGTGTGCAGCGCTTCCAGATAACGATTTGCTCTTACAACTGCATTCTGAATCAGATATCCGACTACCGTCAAACGATTGGCCTCTGCCAGATTCATACGCTCCCATGGAAGTCCCCACAGCATCAGTATGGTCTGCATAGTTTCCTCCGAATAAATGGCATATGCCATAAGTGGATAACGGTTGTCCATCGTTTTATTGATGTAAACACGGTGATCTCTCAGTTCGGTAACCATATCCTCCATATCTGAGTAGCGGATGGATTTTCCAAGTCGCTTTGCCGTCAGCGATGTAAAGGAAAAGAGTCTAGCGTAATCACGGTTTGCCACCGTATAAATAGCAGCATCCTGCGTCTCCATCAGCTTTGACAATACCTGTACCGCATAGAAGAGCACCTCTTCAGGTCCTCTTTGATCCAGCTGCGACGTAATTTCATAAATCTTTCCCAAACTATCCTTCTGGTTTACAATCTGCCGTTCAAAGGTATGCTTCATGCGTACATTGCTGTCATTGATATCCGCAATATCACCGAGCTGTCCATTTAGATAATGGATCTGCTCATCGTCCTGATCACGAATATATCGGATCTGATCTTTCATATATCCGACGGACATACCAACAATGAACAGCTGCGCCATCCATACGTAAGTACTATAATCCATTAATACCTCAAATCCGGTTTTGTCATACATCTGTCGGAAGCAATAGCCTGCTATCGCTAGCAGTGCTGAGAAAATAGCTTGTTGCTGTCCATACACAATTGCAAACAAAAGCACATACAGCAAATAAAAATCCAGTTTGCTGAAATACTTGCTGTCCACAGCCCTGTTATTCAACATAAAAAATGGAATAAAACAAATCATGTTTTCAATATAAGGAATCAACAAACGGAAAATCTGGCGAATATTCTGAAGAATACCTGCGCCCTTTCGATCATCCTGTATCCGCAAAAAAGAATCGCTGTGGTGCTTCATATACTGAACGACTGCCTTTATACCGTCTTCATAGCTAACAAAAATTTTTCCGCCAAATTCCTCATTGTAGCGCGCAGCACTTAATACAAGCCGATATCCATTTCCAACTGTTTCATCTAAAAGTTCCTCCCCCGTCTGAGCGGCTTCGATTATCATCTGTGCCAGCTGCATCTGACTGATCACCTGACCGGATGAAATCTGATAGACCGAATATATCAGACGGTCAGCCACTGCCAACCGATAAATAAATTCAATCGCATCATTTTGATGAATCATCGAAAACAAATTTCGACCATTTGCTGCAATCTTTCCACTTTTTAACATTTCCAATGTCATCTTAAAACATGGATCTGTCTGCAATTTTCCCTTTACAGGAGTTCCATATAGATGATCAATTCGAACCACGATTGATTCCATTCCACGCGTGCTGTAATAATTTTTGCAGGTTTCCTCTCCCTGCGCTACGGCAAGTGCATGAAAACTGTTTGCCGATACCGATTCCGTCTCCCGAATATCCTCCGGATAGGATTTTCCAAAAACATCCTCCGAGGACAGATATAAAAAACGGCCATTCTTTACAGATGAATACGCAGAAAGTATATTCGTCAAATCTGTAGAAAATTGTACCGCTTCTTTTCTGGCATTTTCCCAACGGTAATGCGTATCCTGTGCGCCAGTAAAAATAACAACATCTGGATTTGTACTCTCAAAAATCTCTCGGATGCTGTCACTGTCATAGTTAAAATTATATTTTTCAAAAACCTTCTGATATGAGGTTCTTCCATTTCTGCTTCCAGTCAACAAATATACCCGGTGTCCGTCTTTATTAAATTTATTGATCAAACCATCCATTAACCGGCTCTCGCCGCCAATTAGAAAAACGACCATCAATCCGCCTCCTTTCTGTATTTTTTATCAACTACAGTTCATAACCTGTTTTGTCGTTTTCTCTATAGCCATCAGGCTTTTTCTTCTGTTTCCTCAAGAATCCCTTCTGTCTTCAATGTTTCCAGAATTTCCTCTACATCCTCCCGGACATCCTCCTCATCCACTTGATATTCTCTGCTGACCAACCTAACCAACTGTTCTGCTGTTTTTGCAGACTCTGCGCGCTCATATATAAATGCTGCCGTCTCGCTCAATGTCAAAACCTGATTAACTGTCTCCGCTGTCTTTCCACAAGGGATCAAAATAAAATCCTCCATCAGCTGACGCAGCACAAAAGTACCTTTTTTCTTTATCATAACATTCCCCTTTTGTGTTAATATGTGACATTCTTTTTCTGTTCTGTCACATTTATTTAGTATATTCTCTTTTCGTATTCTGTGCAATTCTTCTTTTATGAAATTTTTGTTATACTTTGCAACATTCTTCTTTTTCCCATAAAATTTGCAGTTCACGTGTTCTCTCTTTTGTGTTATACTAGCATCATGCAATACATACGAAATGTTGAAACGCAAATTTGTTACTATGGAAGGGTTCAAAGATTTTTTATGGAAACGTTCGAGCAGATTTTTCTTCAGATTATTCACGATGCCTGTACAAATAAAACATCTTCAATTGATATCGCGCCGCAGGACATGGATGCTTTGCTTGCGCTTGCAAAAGATCAATCCTGTGTTCCTTACGTGCTGCCCTATCTGAACGATAAAAATCGTCTGGAGCCATTGAAGTACCAGACAAAACTGATGATGCTGAATTACTATCAAATTGATCAGTTCACAAGACGAATTGCTGCGCTTTTTGAAGCAAATCAGATTCCGTATGTTCTTTTAAAGGGCATTAGCCTCGCTGCTTTTTATCCAGTTTCGGAATACAGAAAGCTCGGAGATGTGGATCTTTATATAAATGAAAAAGAGCAGTTTGAACGTGCTGGGAAACTTCTTCTTGCAAATGGATTCAAAAAGGATGATGATGTCAGCGACCATCATCAAGGCTACCTTTACACATTTCCTAAAACTGGCCGAACCTTAATTCTAGAGCTTCATTTTAGGATTGTTGGACTCTATCAATATGCACCAGCCAACCAGATTGTGGATGCCGTATTTGGCTTCAATGCGTTTCAACCGGAGCATCAAATCATCAATGGAACTACTTACCCAGTTCTTCCGCCGACACAATATACCTTCTACATGCTTCACCACATGCTCAAACACTATCTCTACAGTGGCTTTGGCATCCGCCTGTTATGTGATTTCACATTTTATCTGGAGCATTTTTATAGTCAAATTGATTTTGACCAGATTCATAGTTGGTGCCATGACTCGAAAATCCTGCACCTATATGAAATCATTCTGGAAACGTGCCGCATCTATCTGGGTCTTTCAGAAACAGTTGATCCCACCGTCCATTATGATCGCAGAGACTGTGAATCCTTTATACAACAGCTTCTTGCTGGCGGCGATGTCAACAAAGCAACTGCGGCTGCCCTTGTCGGAAGCACATCTTACAGCCGCATCACGCCATTTACCTACTTAAAAGAAGGGCACCTGCAAATGCATGTACGCTTTCCAAAGCTTGGAAAATGCCCACTGCTATGGCCTGCTCTTTGGATAATTACGTTTGTCTGTTTCTTGCATAATACCTACACCCTTCGCAATACAACATTAAAAGAAACTCTTCGTTCCTTTAAACAGGATAACCAGCGCTCCAAGCTTCTTCGTATTTTTGACAACACAGATAACTAAACACATCTGTGTTGTCTTTTTTATGATTTTTCCCCGTATTATCTTTCTGTGCTCCCTTTCTTGTAACGGCTTTTCTACTATTTCTATATTTTTCGTATTTTATAATCGGTCAATCATACGCTCCCACTGTGCTGTAATCAAATCTGCGTCAAATCGTTTTTGTATCGAGCTGGTATTTTTTGAAAACGTACCTCGAACTTCTTCATGCGTTATCAGATACTCTACTTTTTTTATCATATCGTTGATTGAAAACGGCGGTATCAAAAAACCGTTTTTTCCGTCCTCTATGATTTCGGAAGGACCTGTCTGAATATCAAAACTTACCATCGGCAGTCCATTTTGTGCCGCCTCTAGCAAAACCATCGGAAGCCCCTCCGAGCGCGATGTCATTACATAAATAGATGATTTCTGCATATATGCACTGACGTTTGAAACATTTCCGGTCAAAATTAGCTGATTTTCGAGTTGATACTTTTTTTGAACAGCCTCTAGCCTTGGACGCTCCTCACCCTCGCCTAACACATACCATTTCCAATCCGGATATTTCTTTAAAATCATCGGAATCAATTTTTCTAATAAATCAATTCCTTTAACCCATGTCAAACGCCCAGCTGTAATGATACTTTTTTCCCGCGTGAGCACCTGCTCACTTTGCTTTACCGGCATCATCGGATTATGAATTGTCTGAATGGCTTTTCGACGTCCTAGTCGATTCTCATAGTTTTTCTGGTCTTGTATTGTGAGCGTGACAATGAAATCAGCATTTTTTGCGCTAAACCACTGCGCTGCATGGCGAAACACCTGGTATGTCTTTGACGGCCAGATATAATAATAGTTAAAATGCTCCCATGCAACAATTTTTGTTTTCAGACCAACAGATGCGGGAACACTTAACAGATCAAGTATCACATCCACATCAATTAAAAGATCAATTTTGTTATGCTTTAAAAAGTGACGAAGTCTGGGCACAAGCGGAATGTAGCTAGGACCTGGGACAATCCACTTTCTTCCTGAATCCAGTTTCGTTCTCTTTATTCCATCCGGAATCTCAAAAAATGGCTGCTCCTTTTGTTCTACAATGCTTAAAATCGAGATATCATATTTTTCCAATGCTTTTAATTTCTGTATGATCAAAAGTGTCACCCGCTCGGTACCCCCGCTTCGTGTGATATCTCCGCTAAAAAAACAAATTTTTTTCTTCATTTTTCGCTCCATTTCTGTCTGATTTTTCACTTTTCAATAAAAATCAGCTTATTGCACTTTGCGGTATCTTGCCTTTGTAATTTTGCTGTCCACCTGCAGCATGCGAAGCAAAGCAATTCCTACTGCCATCAGCGAGTACGCATGAAGACTGAATAAAACTGATCCGCCCCAAATCACAATTTTCCATGCGGTACTGTCAATTTTTCGGACAAATTTTCCCTTTGCCAATGCACGCATCGCGCTTCTGACAAACGGATCTTTTCCATATTGCTTCAATGCCCTTCTGGCACCTCGCCAGCCAGCCTGATTTGGCTGCAGCTCCTGCTTGACAAGAAAGAACGCACCAAAGAAAATATGAAACGCTGCAAGATCAGCCAAATATCCTTTTCTTCCATGCTCGAGTTGATACTGCATAAAATCCCTTGCAATGCTAATCCAGACCCCTTCCATATTTTTCTTATACTTAAAAGTGACAGAATCCTCATTTACACGGTATAACATTACACTTTCGTCAATAAATGCATACGTTGGATTCCAGAAGCAGCAGCGCATGTTATGAGCCTTGTCCTGTGTAAATGGATACGCAGGACAAACTAACTCATGCTCCCTCAAAAAATCCATTTTATAAAGCTTTCCCCAGTCATAGGCGAGATGTCCATATTGATAAAACCCTTTAAAGCGAAAATCTGCAGTTCTTGTATATTCACCTTCTTTCAAATGGTGCCAGTTTTTTTCGCTCACAAACGACTTGTTAAAGCGCCGAAAACTTCCTACTGTAATATCAGCATCCTTTTCCTGCGCTTTTCTTACTAGAAGCTCAACTGCATGTTCACCATCTAATTTGTCATCGGAATCCAGAAATAGAATATACTTGCCGCTTGCTTTTTCCATTCCAGAATTGCGTGCCATTCCAAGACCTACCAGGGAACGAACTACCTGGGCGAGGCCATCCACAACACCCACATGACGAACGCGATGTTCACGAGCCAGGGTGGCACCTGCTTCTCGTGCCACTACAACGACGTGGAGACGCAGACCCTCGGCCGTTGGGACGACTACAAGTACAACCTCTACCACGGCATCACCGATGTGGCCGCCGAAGAGGTTCAGGTGACGACGAGCTACGACCAGACCACGATCACTCCGGCCGAGAACCGCTTCTTCAAGACGGTGAAGGACGAGCCGTCCGAGTGGCTCGTGGACGACACGCAGGTGGATCCGTCCATCTACGAGAACTGGACCGTCTCCATCGACGGCGACTGCGACAATCCGGTGACCATGACCCTTCCCGAGATGGAAGAGCAGTTCGGTACCGTGAAGCAGGTCATGAAGATGGACTGCACCATCAACGGCGTGGGCCAGGCCACCATCATGCAGAGCGAGGTGGAGGGCATTCCGCTGTCGAAGGTCATCGAGTTCGCGAAGCCCAAGGCCAGTGCGAACATCGTGAGCCCCATCGGCTCCCCCGGGCGCGACCACGCCCCCGCGCCCCCCGCTGTTGGGCTCGGATGGCTACGACTACGCCCAGATGCCCATCGATTGGGTGGTGGGCAACAACGCCATCCTCGTCACAAAGATGGATGGCGAGACGCTGCCGAACACCCAGGGCTACCCCTGCATGGTGTGGGTGTACAACACCTCCGGCGGCAATTTCGTGAAGCGCATCAGCAACCTCACGTTCATGACTCAGCCTGAGGATGCCGCCATGAGTCAGGTGTACCTGGGCGAGTTCGCCGACGACTGCACGGGCGAAGTGTACTCCAAGCCCAACAGCGGCGTGCTGAACTACCCCACCAATGTGGTGCTCACGGGCGACGAGGCCAAACCGGTGCATCTGGAGGGCTTCGCCGACGCGTGGAACGAGCCCATCAAGAAGCTCGAGTTCTCCTTCGACCACGGCGCGACCTGGACGACGCTGGACACGCCGAATAACGATTCCAAGTACTGGACCTACTGGCGCATGGACTTCACGCCGCCCGAGGCCGGGACGTACCTGATGGATATCCGCACGACGAGCATCGCGCCGGACGGCTCCGATCACGTGAGCCAGTACGATACCCAGTTCATGTTCACGGTGGAGTAGGGGGAGACCATGAAAGATTTGAAATCGAAGGGCCGGGCCGCGGCTGGCGCCTTGGCGAGTTTGACGATGATCGCGTCCATGTCGGCGGTGCCGGCCTTGGCGGTGGCGCCGG
>OGQO01001212.1_pt1 | contig 24432 bp, 20 predicted proteins | sample 1553241 | NCBI WGS metagenome assembly OGQO01 (sample SAMEA2579933, study PRJEB22360) | human gut metagenome | biome: human gut; feature: human-associated habitat; material: faeces | place: Denmark | collected 2008/2010
GATATTATAGGATTATGTTCGGCAAACATAATGTTTGCCGAACATAATTACATATCGATGGATGCCAAGCGCCCACCTGACCCTTCACTCTTCACCCTTCACTCTTCACCCTTCACTCTTAATACGACTCCTTCTCGTTGGGGAAGTCGCCGCTCTTCACGTCGTTGATGTAATGGCCCACAGCCTCCGTCATCACCTCCGCGAGATTGGCGTAGCGCCGCAGGAAACGGGGAGAGAAGCCGTCGTTGAGCCCCAGCATGTCGTGCATCACGAGCACCTGACCGTCGACACCGCCGCCGGCTCCGATGCCGATGATGGGGATAGTGAGCTCCTCGGCAACACGCTTCGCCAACGAGGCCGGAATCTTCTCGAGCACGATAGCGAAGCAGCCTATCTCCTCGAGGAGCTTGGCGTCGGCGATCAGCTTCTCGGCCTCGGCCTCCTCGCGGGCACGCACGTTGTAGGTGCCGAACTTATTGATGCTCTGCGGAGTGAGCCCGAGATGACCCATCACCGGGATGCCGGCGCAGAGTATGCGCTCCACCGACTCGCGGATCTCGGCGCCACCCTCCATCTTCACGGCCTCGGCGTGGCTCTCCTTCATGATGCGGATGGCGGAGGCGAGCGCCTCCTTGCTGTTGCCCTGATAGGAGCCGAAGGGAAGGTCGACCACCACGAGAGCGCGGCTTACGGCCTTCATCACCGATTTGGCGTGGTATATCATCTGGTCGAGCGTGATGGGGAGGGTAGTGAGGTTGCCGGCCATCACATTTGATGCGGAGTCGCCCACGAGGAGCACGTCGATGCCGGCCCCGTCGAGGATCTTGGCCGAAGTGTAGTCGTAGGCGGTGAGCATGGAGATCTTCTCGCCGCGCTGTTTCATCTCCGTGAGCCGCCGGGTGGTGACTTTGCGGGAATTGTCGATTGTATTGGTTGACATTTTGCTTTGTGTTTCGGCCGGCGCCGGAAGACGCGGGCCCGTTGCCGACGCAAAATTACAAAAAACGGATAATATGGCAAAAAAACAAATTCTTTATCACCATGATATGGAAATGTCGCGATTTTAATCTAATTTTGCAGCCTGATTATGGAATGGTTACAGAATATATTTATCGAGCACTCGCCGGTACAGGCCGTGGTCGTGCTGTCGGTGATCATAGCGGTGGGTCTCGCCTTAGGGAAGATCCACGTGGCCGGCATCTCGCTCGGCGTCACGTGGGTGTTTTTCGCGGGCATCCTCGCCGGACACCTCGGCCTCTCGATCGATCCGGCGATGCTCGACTTCGCGGAGAGCTTCGGCCTGGCGCTCTTCGTGTATGAGCTCGGCCTCAAGGTGGGACCCGGCTTCTTCAGCTCCTTCCGCCAGGGGGGAGTGAAGCTCAACCTCCTCGGTCTGGCCACCGTGATGCTCGGCACAGGAGTGGCAATAGGCCTCGCCTACGCCTTCAACGTGTCGATGGCCGACATGGTAGGCATCATCAGCGGCGCCACCACCAACACGCCGGCGCTCGGCGCCGCCCAGCAGGCCCTCTCGCAGCTCGGCATCCCGGCGAGCGGCGCTGCCCTTAGCTGCGCCGTGACCTATCCCCTGGGCGTGGTAGGCGTGATCCTCGCCTTCATCGTGGTGAGGAAATGCTTTGTCAGGAAGTCGGATATCGTCGACGGGTCGCATGAGAACGACGACCACACATTCATCGCCACGTTTCTCGTACACAATCCGGCGGTCTACGGCCTCAGCGTGAAGCAGGCCGCGGCCCTCACCGCCCCGAAGTTCGTGATCTCGCGCCTATGGCGCAACGGCGAGGTGTCGATCCCTACATCCGAAACCACCCTCGAGAAAAACGACCGCATTCTCGTGATCACCAACGACAACGACGTGCCGGCGCTCACCGTGCTCTTCGGCGAGCTGGAGAGCCGCGACTGGAACACCGGCAACATAGACTGGAACAAGATCGACAGCTCGCTCACCTCCAAGCATATAGTGGTGAGCCGTCCTGAAATCAACGGCCGGAAGCTCGGCTCGCTCCACCTGCGCAACCAATACGGCATCAACATCACCCGCGTGATGCGCAGCGGCGTGAAGCTGCTGGCCACCCCGGGGCTCGTGCTCCAGCTCGGCGACCGGCTTACCGTGGTGGGGAAGGCGAAACAGATAGAGGCTGTGGAAAAGGTCGTCGGCAACACCGTGACCCGCCTGAAGGATCCCAATCTCGGCGCCATCTTCATCGGCCTCGTGCTCGGTCTTCTGTTAGGCTCCGTGCCGGTGATGCTGCCCGGCATCTCGGTGCCGGTGAAGCTCGGCCTCGCGGGAGGTCCGATCATCATGGGTATCCTCATCGGGCGCTTCGGCCCGCAGTTCCACCTCGTGACCTACACCACGCGCTCCGCCAACCTCATGCTGCGCGGCATCGGCCTCTCGCTCTTCCTCGCCTGTCTGGGCCTCGACTCCGGAGCACATTTCGTGGAGACGCTCACCGACGGCGACGGACTACTGTGGATCCTCCTCGGATTCATAGTCACCATAGTGCCGGTGGTGATCATGGCCATCGCCGCCATGCGTATCAACCGCCTCGACTTCGGCAGCGCCTGCGGCATGCTCAGCGGGTCGATGGCCAACCCGATGGCCCTCGACTACTGCTCGGCGACGCTTCCGGGCGACAATCCGGCCGTGGCCTACGCCACGGTCTATCCCCTCTCGATGTTCTCGCGGGTGGTAATCGCCCAGCTCCTGGTCATCATATTCCTGTGACTCTTCAATCTTGACTCTTAACTCTTGACTCTTAACTCTTTAATAATAACCGGCATCGTGGCTATCCTGGCCCTCATCGGGGGCTGGAGGCTCCATAACGCCGTGCGCGACTGGCGCATACGGCGCCGCGGACGCCGGGGGGAGAAGGAGGTGGCCGACGTGCTCCGCCGACTGCCAAGGCGCGAGGCGACGGTGGTCAACGACCTTCTACTGCCTGTGCGTCAGGATGCAACTTCTCAGATCGACCATATCGTGGTGTCGCGACGGGGCATATTCATCATCGAGACCAAATCGCACAAAGGGCGCATCGTCGGTAGCGAGCACTCACAATTCTGGCGCCAGGAGCTCTGGAAGGAGTCGCACTCCTTCTACAACCCCCTGATACAGAACGCCGGGCATATCAAGGCACTACGCAGACTTCTTCCCGACGCCTACCACGGACTGATGGTGTCGGTGGTGGTCTTCACCGATGCCGACGAAGTGGATGTGGCCGCCGACGACATAGTCACGCCCAGACGTCTGCTCCCCGACCGGCGGCGTCGGCGCACCTTCGACCCCGAGCGGGAAGTGCGCGGCCACTGGTGGCGGCGCGGCAGGAGCGTGACGCTCGACCCCGCGAAATGGGTGATGCGCCTCACGGCTCTTTACCCCCAGCTGCGCCGACTGCCCAAGGTGCTCGGCCCCGACGAGGTGGAGGCCATCACGGAGGCCCTCTCTGAAGCCGACCTGCGGCGACGCGCCGACAGGCGCGACCACCGGCGTCAGGCCCGGGAGGCCGCCTCGCATGCCGACGACTGCATCAGGCAAGGGATATGCCCGCGCTGCGGTGCCCCGCTCGAACGGCGCCGGGGAGACTACGGCCCTTTCCTGGGTTGCACCCGATTCCCGGAATGCCGTTTCGCATGCGGTGTGACCCGTTAACTTTCTTTAATAGTCAGCGGTGAACCCCGGCCGACACCGAGACGTAATAAAGGTATCAGACAACCATATAAAATTCACGACTATGAGACATACCGCAATCATCCTTCTCTCCATGCTGCTCGGAGGCACCGCAGTTGTCTCGGCACGCACTGACTATCAGGTATGGCTGACCACCGACGGAGCCGGCATCATGCTCAACAGCCGGTCTGACCCGTATGGATGGAACCATCACCGCACCTTCTTTGACTACGGCCCCGGCCCCAGGCATCCCAAGTATAAGAAACACAATAAGAAAGCATATAAGAAATACAAGAAGATGCGCAAGGAGCAGGAGAAGGCGCGCCGCAAATACTACAAGAAGCACGGCCACCGCCACGCTCCGCCGCCACCGCCCCCACCCCGCAGGCATCACCATCACGATGACTGACACGCCCCGGCGACAATCCCATCAGAAGAGGCTTCCATTTGCGAGGCCTCTTTTTTTTATATACTTTTGCAATCCAGATACACGCTTATATAATATCCTTACAACTCAACATCTCATTCAGCAGCTTATCATGGACTATCAGAAAGTAATCGACAGGATCCACGAGGAGGTGAAGCCCTACTGGGGACGCGGCAAAGCCGCCGACTACATCCCGGCGCTCGCCGAGGTGGATCCCCGTCAGCTCGGCATCTCCGTGGCCACGCTCGGCGGCGACGTCTTCAACGCGGGCGACACGGGAGTGCCGTTCTCCATCCAGAGCATCTCGAAGGTATTCACCCTCGCCATGGTGGCCCGCCACCTCGGGGAAGACCTCTGGCATTCGGTGGGACGCGAGCCTTCGGGCAACCCCTTCAACTCGCTGGTGCAGCTCGAATACGAGAAGGGATTCCCGCGCAATCCCTTCATCAACGCCGGCGCGCTGGTGGTGACCGACCGCCTCATCTCGCTCTATCCGAGGCCCAAGGAGGCCATCCTCGACTTCGTGAGGGCCCTCTGCGGCAACGACGACATCTACTACGACCACCGCGTGGCCCAGAGCGAGCGGGCGCACGCCGACCGCAACATGGCGCTGGCATATTTCATGAAGGACTTCGGCAACATCCACAACGACGTGGAGACGCTCATCGACGTCTACTGCCACCAGTGCGCCATAGCGATGACATGCCGCGACCTCGCCAACTCTTTCCTCGTCTTCGCCCACCGTGGCGTCAACCCCTTCAACCGCGAGAGGATACTGACCGTGAGCCAGACCAAGAGGCTCGGCGCCGTGATGGCCACATGCGGCTTCTACGACGAGAGCGGCGACTTCGCGTTCCGCGTCGGCCTTCCGGGCAAGAGCGGCGTGGGGGGCGGCATCGCCGCCTACATGCCCGGCAAGCTCTCGATCGCCGTATGGAGTCCGGAGCTCGACAGCTACGGCAACTCGCTGGCAGGCATCGAGGCTCTGGAGCGGTTTACCACCGACATCGGCTCCTCCATCTTCTGACCCCGCGCATGTTACATTTTCATTAAATTTTGGGCCGGAGGTGGCGGAGTCGGGATTTTTACGCTAATTTTGCGTCTCAGACAATACACCAGACATTATGGCCCGCAAGATACTGATAGTAGACGACGAGGAGACCCTCTGCGAGACCCTGCGCTTCAATCTCGAGGCCGAAGGCTACGAGACCGCCACCGCCCACAGCGCGGAGGAGGCCCTGGCCCTCGGCCCCGGCGGCTTCGACCTCGTGCTCCTCGACGTGATGATGGAGGGGATAAGCGGCATCCAGATGGCCCGCATCATGAAGGCCAACCCGGCCACGGCCTCCGTGCCGGTGATCTTCTGCACGGCGAAAGACACGGAAAACGATATGGTGGAGGGGCTCGAGCTGGGCGCCGACGACTATATAGTGAAGCCCTTCTCCATGCGCAATGTGGTGGCGAGGGTCAGGAGCGTATTGCGCCGCTGCGACCGGGGCGCACAGAGTGTGGATCAGGAGACACCTCTGCGCCACGAGGGGCTGGAGCTCGACCCGGCGGGGAAGCGCTGCACCGTCGACGGCGCGGAGGTGAAGCTGCCGCGCAAGGAGTTCGAGATGCTGCGCCTGCTGATGTCGCACCCCGGACAGATCTTCTCGCGTGAGGAGATCCTCGACGCGGTATGGCCGGATGAGGTGGTGGTGGCCGACCGGGTGGTCGACGTCAACATAGCGCGCATCAGGCGCAAAATCGGGAAATATGCGGCTACGATAGTGTCGCGTTCAGGATATGGCTATGCGTTCGCTCCATAAGCCCACATATTCGAAGCCCACATATTCGCAGCGGCTGTTTGTCTGGCTGCTGGGCTATTCCCTGATAATCCTCGTGGGAATGGTGTCGTTTCAGTACAGCCGCGAGAAGGCGTTCAAGACTCGTGAGCTTGACGGCAAGCTGCAGATCGTCAACGCCTATATCGCCGGGGAGCTGGAGAGCGGCGTGAGTCCGCGCGACATCGACATCAGGCGTCTCAACACCTTCGGCGACCTGCGGGTGAGCATCATCGACCGCAAAGGCAGGGTGGTCTACGACACGTCGCTCGACACTCCGCCGGAAGGCAACCATCTGGAGCGCGAGGAGATCCGCGAGGCGCTGCTCACGGGCTCCGGCTACGACGTGCGCCGCCACAGCGAGACCACGGGAGAGACATATTTCTATTCGGCCCATCTCACTCCGGAGGGTATGGTGGTGCGTACGGCTGTTCCCTACTCCGCTCCTTTAGGCAAGCTGCTGGAGGCCGACTACGGTTTCCTGTGGGTGATGGGACTGATCATGGCGGTGATGTGCATCGCCGGTTACGCGGCCACGCGGCGCCTCGGGCAGAACGTGGAGCGGCTGAGCCGCTTCGCGAAGGCCGCGGAGCGCGGCGAGGGAATAGCGGATGAGAGCTCGTTTCCCCACGACGAGCTCGGCTCCATCTCGAGCGACATCGTGAGGCTATACGTCAAGCTGCGCGGCGCCGTGGAGGAGCGCGACAGGCAGCACCGCGAGGCTATGCACCAGCAGCGCGAGAAGGAGCGCATCAAGAAGCAGCTCACCAACAACATCAACCACGAGCTGAAGACGCCGGTGGCGTCGGTGCAGGCGTGCCTTGAGACGATAGCGCAGCATCCGGAGATGGCTAAGCGCGAGGAGTTCGTGAGGCGCGCGCTGGCTGCCGTTGCCCGGCTCAACAGTCTGTTGGGGGATGTCGCTCTGCTCACCCGACTCGAGGACGCGCCGGGGGCGGTGGCGATGGAGCCGGTGGACCTCAGCGAGGTGGTGGCTGATATATGCGCCGACAAGGAGACGGAGGCCTCGGCGAAGGGTATGACGATCGCCGACCGGCTGCCCGCGGGCATCATGGTGGAGGGAAACGAGGGACTCATCGCGTCGGTTTTCTATAATCTGCTGGCCAACGCCATCGCCTATTCAGGCGGCACGCGTGTGGAGATCAGGAAGCTGCGCGGGGCTCCGGGGCTCGTAGGGATAGAGGTGGCCGACGACGGTGTCGGAGTGGCGGAGGAGCATCTCCCCCACCTCTTCGAGCGGTTCTACAGAATCGACAAGGGGCGCTCACGTGCGCTCGGCGGCACGGGGCTCGGCCTGGCGATCGTGAAGAACGCGATGGCCGTTCACGGCGGCAAGGTGACCGTGGCGCGGCGCCCCGACGGCGGCCTCGCCTTCACCCTCGTATTCACGATAACTAACGCCACGGTACAGACTAACCCTTGATTATTTAGGAAATTTGTTGTACCTTTGTGTTTGTAATACAAATAAATAATAATCATGGCAAGACCGATTCAAGACACACCGGTTCTAACTGGGGAAGACGCGCTTCGATTCGTAGAATTGATGAATACGCCACGTCCGGAGACAACAGAACGCAAGGCTCAGATAAAGAGTGCGTACGAGACAGTCATGAGAATGTTGGCACGTAATCAGAAATAATGGATTTCGAGGATTTCTATAATAACTACGGCATACGCAAACTGGAATTAGGGGAGCGAATAGCAACTTTTTCATGCGGAGATGAAGACTTAGATGACTTCATCCTTAATGACGCGCCTCTATACCGAGAAGCTCTTCTCGCCGTAACTTACATTATCGAAAACAATTACACCAAAGAGGTTGTCGGTTATTTCAGCTTGGCAAATGACCGGATTGCCATTAAGGATTTTCCATCCAACAACGAATTCAACAGATTTCGCAGGCATCGATTTGTCAATGAAAAAAGACTCACGAATTATCCTTCCGTAAAGCTATGCCGTTTTGCATTAAGCGATTCCGTCAAGGGCAAACATATCGGCTCTATCCTGCTGGATTTCATGAAACGATATTTTGTATCGGACAACAAAACCGGATGTCGTTTTCTAACAGTGGATGCTTACCACACTGCGGAAGGATTCTATTTGAAGAATGGATTCCTTTATCTAAGCAATGCTGATACAGACCGCCCCACAAGATTGATGTTTTACGATTTAATCAACTTGGAAGATTAACCTATTCTCCAAGAGGCGTTCCTCTGGCTATAATCGACTCGACAGCAAACCAACAGATGGTCCGGCTTCCGATTCCAAGGGAGCCGGGCCATTCATATCTCTCGATGAACCCCTGCCACAATGTTATAACAAATATCGGCCTCGCCTTCACCCTAACATTCCGGAGTTTCACGGAAACGTAAGGTTATTGTAATATTTTTGAAACATCCATAGTCTAAATTTGCATCATGAAACGTTTTAGTCCTGTAAAGATCAAGACTAAGACTAAAGACAAAAGACTAAACGCTAAAGACTATGGACCTTCTATTCTTATGCCTGGTGGTTTTCCTCTTCCTCCTTGCAGTGTTCGACCTCTCGGTGGGAGTGAGCAACGACGCCGTAAACTTCCTCAACTCCGCCATCGGCTCCAAAGCCGCCTCCTTCAAGAGGGTGCTCATCGTGGCCTCCATCGGTGTCTTCATCGGCGCCGCCATGAGCAACGGCATGATGGACGTGGCGCGCCACGGCATCTTCCGCCCGGAGAACTTCTCCTTCTACGACCTCATCTGCATCTTCATGGCGGTGATGGTGACCGACATCATCCTCCTCGACATCTTCAATACCCTCGGCATGCCCACCTCCACCACCGTCTCGCTGGTGTTCGAGCTGCTCGGGGCCACTTTCGTTGTGGCGCTCATCAAGATGGCCGGCGGCCTCGACCTCGGCTTCAACGACCTGCTAAACACCGAGAAGGCGCTATCCGTGATACTCGGCATCTTCCTCTCCGTGGCCATAGCCTTCGTCTTCGGCACGGTGGTGCAGGTGCTGGCGCGCACCATATTCACCTTCAACTACCGGAGTCGTCTTAAATGGAAGATAGGTATCTTCGGCGGCCTCTGCGCCACGGCCATAATCTACTTCCTCATAATCAAGGGTGCGAAAGACCTCACCTTCATGACTCCGGAGGTGAAGGGCTGGATCGCGGGCCACACCTGGCTGATCATCGGCGGGAGCATGGCCTTCTTCACGGTGCTGATGCAGCTGCTCCACGCCCTCGGCGTCAACGTACTGAAGACGGTGGTGCTCATGGGCACCTTCGCGCTGGCCGTGGCCTTCGCCGGCAATGACTTAGTGAACTTCATCGGCGTGCCGCTGACTGGTCTCTCCTCCTATACCGACTACGCGGCCAACGGCGCCGGCGACGCCCACGGCTACCTCATGGGGTCGCTCAACGGCTCGGCCAACACTCCGGTATGGTTTCTCGTCGGCGCCGGCGTGGTGATGGTGGTGTCGCTGGCCACCTCTCCGAAGGCCCGCAACGTCACCAAGACGGAGATCGGACTGGGCAGCGCCCAGAGCGGCGAGGAGATGTTCGGCTCGTCGCGCATAGCACGGCGGCTGGTGAGGTGGAGCCTCTCGGCCATACAGTGGGTGGGCAGCGTGACTCCGCGCCGTGTGAGGCAGTGGTTTGACCGCCGCTTCGACACCGACCAGGCCATCATGGAGCAGGGCGCGGCCTTCGACCTGGTGAGGGCATCGGTCAACCTCGTGCTCGCCGGAGCGCTGATCGCCGCCGGCACCTCGATGAAGCTGCCTCTCTCCACCACCTTCGTCACCTTCATGGTGGCCATGGGCACCTCGCTTGCCGACAAGGCATGGAGCCGTGAGAGCGCCGTATTCCGCATCACGGGCGTCATCTCCGTGATCGGCGGCTGGGTCATCACCGCCGGCGCGGCCCTCCTCGGCTTCGCTGGCGGCCTTCATCGGCGCAGGAGTGATAGTGGCGCTGATGCATCTCGGCGGTCATTGGGTGATGATAGCGCTCGCCGCCCTGGTGGTGTTCCTCATCATCCGCAGCAACGTCCGCTTCCGCCGCCGCAAGGAGGAGGAGAAGGGCGACACCCTCTTCCAGAGCATCATAACGGAGGAACCGGGACGAGACATCTGGCCGGCCCTCTCCCTCTACATCGCCACCCACCAGAAGACTTTCCTGCAGACGGCCAGCGAAGCCTACTCGCTGATGACGCAGGCCTTCACTTCCGACAACGCCTCGACGCTCTCGAAGCTTGACAAGCGCCTGGCAATGGAGAAGAACGTATTGAAGAACAACCGGCGCAAGGAGACGCTCTGCTTCCGCCAGCTCCCCCGTCAGGAGGCCATCACGAAAAACGCCTGGTTTCACCTCACCAACAACTGCTGCATGGGTATGCTCTACAACCTCAAGCGCATGACGGAGATATGCCGCGAGCATGTGGAGAACAATTTCCTGCCGCTGCCGCAGGAATACGCCGCGGAGCTTGAGAACGTACGGGTGAAGGTGGGGATCCTCTTCAATGACGCGGCCAATCTCCTGGAGGCGGAAGACACCGGTGTGGCCAATATGCTGCGCCACCACTGCGACAATCTCAAGGACGACATCTCGCGTCTCTGCGGGGAGCTCTACGACAGGCTGCACGACGAGGACAGCCGCCTGATGACAGTGATCTACGTGTATCTCAACACCCTTCAGGAGACACAGGAGATGGTGTCGGCATTAAGGAAGTTCATCCGCGCCGACATGAAGCTCCACGGGCTTCCCACGCGCATCATCCCCCTGCCCGCCGAACCCACCCTGGGCTGACAGCAATCCATTATCTTCTTCTGAAGCGTCCGAACAGGTAGGAGGCGGCCTCCCGGAGTTCGGGCGTCTTCGTTATGGCGAGGATTCCGGCGTAGAAGAGGCCTCCGGCCGAGGCCACGACAAAGAGCGACAGCAGCGGGGAAAGGGGAAGCTCAAGGAGCAGCAGGCAGCCGGCGGCCATCGCTGCCGTCACGAGAGCGAAGGGCGCCATGTCGGCCACCGAGCGCCAGAAGCTGTAGCCGGTGGCCCGCGCCGTGATGACGCCAACCACCGCCACCGTGGCCACGGAGGCGAAGAGCTGACCCCACACGAGCAGCGTCATGTCGAGCGAGAAGACAGTGGCGAGTATGGCCAGCGCGATGAAGCCGTCTTTCACCGCCTCAACCACCATCAGCAGCTTCCCCCGGCCGAGAGCCAGCAGATAGTTGCCTGCCAGCGATATCATCACCACGAAGATACCCCTCACCGCCAGAATCTGGAAGAGCGGGATGGCTGCATCCCATTTATGGCCGAAGAGCAGATGGAAGAGTGGAGCGGCGGCCACGGCAAGTCCTGCCATAGCCGGGAGCGTCACGAAAGCGGTGAAACGGTTGGCCTTTCTCATGTAGCGGTGGAAATCGGCCGGCGAGTCCTGCACGCGGGCCAGCAGCGGCACGAAAGAGGAGGTGAGCACCTGCGAGAGGGAGGCGCTCCCCATCTTGCTCCACTTGTCAGCCTGCGAGTAGACGCCAAGCGACGAAAGACTGTAGAAGGCACCGATCACGAAGGAGTAGACATTGAGGAAGAGGGTATTGAGCATCGACGAGGAAAAGACACTCAGGCCGAGGCGCCACATACCTTTGAGAGAGTTGATGGAGAAGCCGGTGGGACGCCAGTGCCCGGTGGCCCAGAGCCACGCGGTCTTCACGGCGGCATTGGCCACCGACTGCCAGACGAGAGCCCAGGGGCCGAAGCCGCCAAGCGCAAGGCAGACACCGAGCACACCCGACGTCACGAGGGCCACGGTATTGGCGATGGCGATCTGCTTGACGTCCATACGCTTCATCAGCCGGTTGGTCTGAACAATCGAGAGGCCGTTGATGACGAAGGTGAGAAACATCACCTTCGAGAGGGGAATCAGCCTCTCGTCGCCCTGAAATATGGCGGCAATCGCCGGCGCCGCCAGCCAGAGCAGCAGGTATACAGCCACACTGACGGCGAGGTTAAACCAGAAGACGGTGGAATAATCACGGTCGTCTGGATTCTTCTTCTGAAGGAGCGCGGCGCCGAATCCGCTGTCGACGAAGAGGATGGCAAAGGCCTGGAAAACGACAAGTGCCCCTACGAGGCCGAAATCCTCCTTCGAGAGCACATTGGCGAGCACGATGCCGACGCCGGCATACAGCAGCTGGCTCGCCACCCGGTCGATGGCATTCCATTTCAGCGTACGCGCCGTGGCGAGCTTCAGTCCTCCCCCTTCGCCCGGGGCGCCGGAATCACTCATCGAGCTCATCGCTCACAGCCTCGACATCATCGGTGTCTTCGTCATCGGCGTCATCATCTTCATCCTCATCATGAGCAGGGGCCGGAGCATTGCCGTCGTCGACGGTATATTCCGTCTCGCGCATCTCGGGAATCGGGAAGAGCTTTCCGCCGCCGGTTTTCTTCACCTTCGGGTCGCCCTTATAGTAGATCTTTGTAGAGCCGATACCCTTGACGCTGAGCGACTCGAGGGGCCAGCAGCCGATGGAGCCGCTGCCGAGGATGCTGCATTTCACGCGGTCGGCTTTCAGGCGGTCGGCCTGTATGAGGCCGGTGCCAATCATGCGGAAAGAGGCGTCGTGGCATGTGCCGGAGACATTGATGGTGCCGTTGCCGGTGTTGAGCACGGCCGTCACCTTGTTGGCGCGCACGTCATCCACGGTCACGGTGCCGTTGCCCATCTCGACGGCCTTGAACTCCGCGCACGAGGCCATGGTCTGCACATGGGTGGTGAAGTTGGAGGTGTTCTCCACAAATGTCAGGAAATCGCTGTATAGATAGAGTGTCGGGAGACGCGGGTGGCCCACATCCTCGGTGTTGACCTGCACCTTCAGCTGGCCGTCCTTGAGCGTGAAGATGAAGGCGTCTTCAAACTCCGGCTCCCCCTCGAAGACGGCGAGCCCCGTGGAGTCAGCCTCACATCGATATACTACGTTGACATCGTCGATCACCTTCAGCCGGTCAAACTGGCCGATCTCCCTCGTATATACACGCGTACGCTCCTGGGCGCCGCATTCGAGGCCCAGCATGGATATCAATACAAACGCGATAAGCGAAACATGCTTCATCATATCCGATTTTAAACAGACATCCGGCCTCCAGACAGAAAACCGGATATTTCAAAATAGTTTTCCAATATATTATTTAACGGCACAGGCTCTGAAAATTTCATGTCATGCCGAAAAAATTTCTCTCCACCTCCTGAAGGATCTCTTCAAGCTCGCCGGCAGTGTCGGCGCGCAGTAGCCTTATGCGCGTCTCGCGGAAATTGGGTATGCCCTTGAAGAGGGGCGTGGCGGCGAGATGGCGGCGGATGTGGAGGATGCCGCGGTATTCATCGATGCGGTCGATGCTCTCGCGGATCTGGCGGCGCAGCAGGGCGAACTTCTGCGCGTCGGTGGCGGTGGCCACTGCCCCGTCGCGCAGATAGGAGTTGACCTCCGAGAAGATCCAGGGGGCGCCGATGGCGCCGCGGGCTATCATCACGGCGTCGACGCCATAGCGGTCGAAGGCGTCGGCGGCCTGCTGCGGGGTGGTGATGTCGCCGTTGCCGATGACGGGGATATGTATCTCCGGCATCTCCTTGAGGCGCCCGATGAGTGTCCAGTCGGCCTGACCGGTGTACATCTGCGAGCGGGTGCGGCCGTGAACGGTAAGGGCGGCGATGCCGCAGTCCTGGAGACGCGGGGCGAGGTCGGTGATGATCTTGCTGTCGCAGTCCCATCCGAGACGGGTCTTCACGGTGACGGGAATCTTCACGGCGTCGACCACGCGGCGCGTGATGTCGAGCATCTTGGGGATGTCGCGGAGCATGCCGGCGCCGGCGCCCTTCGAAGCCACCTTCTTGACGGGGCAGCCGAAATTGATGTCGAGGATGTCGGGGCGCGCATCCTCCACCATGCGGGCGGCCTCCACCATGGCATCGGGGTCGCGGCCGTAGATCTGGATGGCCACGGGGCGCTCGCGCTCATCGATGGTGAGCTTGCGGGTGGTGGAGTTGATGTTGCGCACCAGCGCCTCCGCCGATACAAACTCGGTGTAGACGAGGGCGGCTCCCTGCTCGTGGCATATGAGGCGGAAGGAGGGGTCAGTGACGTCTTCCATCGGCCCGAGTAGCACCGGGCGCTCTCCGAAATCTATATTTCCTATTTTCATAACGCTGATTATGAGAGGGTGAGGCGCGACGACTTCGATGCGGCGAGGAGCTGCGCCACTTCGAGGATCTCGTCGGGAGTGGTCTGCATGAGGCTGTCGATGATGGCGTCGGTGTCGATCACCACGTCATGGTAGAGAAGCCCCTTGGCCAGCGACATGGCGTAGTTCTCATGGTTGTCGGTGGCCACGAGGAGCTGTCCGCAATACTGCCGGCGCATTTTCTCGAATGTGTCGGGGTCGAAACGCCTCTGCGCGAGGCGGTCGAGCTCGTCGTAGACGATGCGCAGGCATTTGTCGACATTGGCGGTGTCGCAGCCGAAATATATCGAGAGCAGCCCGCAGTCGCGGTAGAAGTTGACGGAGCTGTCGACGGCATATACGTATCCGTGGTTGTCGCGGAGCTCGCGGTTGAGGCGTGAGTTCATGCCGGGGCCTCCGAGGTAGTTGTTGAGCATCAGCAGCGCCGGACGGCGCGGGTCGTGGCGGCCGAAGACGGGGAGTCCCACCACGGTGTTTGCCTGGTGGTTGTCGTCGTCTTCCACCTCGGAGAAGGGCTCCACATAGGCCGGAGTGTCGTTGGCGAGGAAGGGAGCCGGGCGGTTGAGCGGAGAGAAGGCATCCTCCACGAGGCGGGCGATGCGCTCGGGGTCGTCGGGCCCGGCGGCGTAGACCGTCATGTTCGACGGGGCGTAGAAAGTGTCGATGAAGTCGCGGCAGTCGGCGCCCGTGAGCATGCGGACGCTCTCGGGAGTGCCGAGGATGTTGTGGGCGAGGCCACACCCCTCGAAGATGCGCTCGTCAAACTCGTCGAAGACGGAGTCGGCGGGGCTGTCGAGATAGCTGTTGATCTCCTCCACCACAACCTCGCGCTCCTTGGCGAGCTCGGCCTCGGGGAAGCGGGAGTCAGACACGAGGTCGGCGATCAGGCTTATAGCCCTGTCCGCATGTCCTGCGGGAGCGTTGGTGTAGATGGCGGTCTCGTCTTTGGAGGTATAGGCGTTGAGCTCGCCGCCCACCTCCTCCATGCAGCTGGAAATCTCGAGGGAAGAGCGCGAGCCGGTGCCCTTGAATATGGTGTGCTCCACGAAATGGGCAAGGCCCTGGCGGTCGTCGCCCTCGTCGCGGCTGCCGGCGTTGATCACGGCCCCGATATAGGAGACGCGCCCCTGCAGAGGCCACACCACAAGACGCAGCCCGCTGGAGAACCTCGTTATATGATATTCATTGCTTGGCATAACGGTATGATAAGGCGCCCATTGGCGCAAAACAGATACAAAATTAGTTGAAATTGACCAAACAATCAAATTTTATTAATTTTGCAGGAAAGTAGCCGGACCTAAACCACATAATCTACAAACCAGGGCTACCGACATCAAAGATGGGAAAGAAGAAACTACTGGCGGCCATAGCCGTGGCCGGCATCCTGACGGGAGGCTGGCATGCCTCGTGCAGCCGTAGGGAAGGAAGCGCCGACATGCCGGAAAAGGAGATGGGCGAGCTCCTCCACGTAATCGACAATGCAGCGACCTACCAGCGCGGAAGGCTCCTGAGCCTCGACTCGCTGAGGCAGGCGGCGCAAAGGCCGGCCGACAGCGCAGCGGCGTGGCAGGCGGCATGCCGCCTGAGCGAGGAATACCGGCAGATGAACTCCGACTCCGCACTGAAATACGCCCGGCAGGCCATCTCGCTGGCGCCGGGAAGCGGACGCAGCGACGCCGATGCGCGCAGCCGTCTGGCGATGGTCGACGCGCTGAGCTCCGCGGGACTCTTCTCCGTGGCGCTCAAGACCCTCGACTCCCTCTCGCAGACACCGATGGGCGCCGACACCCGAATCGAGCTGTGGCGCACGGGACGCACCTGCTACGCATATCTTGCTCAATATACAGTGGAAGACCCCGGCCTTCATGAGCTCTACAGGCGCCGGTCGATGGAATACGACGACTCGCTGATGAAGGCGCTGCCTGCCGGCGACAGCTTCGCCCGCTTCCTGCGCGGCGAGCGCCTCGTAGACCAGGGGCGCTACGCGCAGGCCAGGACAGCCCTCGACTCCCTGATGGCCGACCTGCCGGAGCACAGCCGCCTCTACGCCATGAGCGCCTACCAGCTGGCCGAGGTCTTCCGCAATCAGGGCAACGAGAAGATGTATGCAGCCAATCTCGCCAAGTCGGCGATGGGCGACATCTACAACTGCACCAACGAGGGGCTCTCGCTCCCCGCACTCGCCAACTGGCTCTACACCCACGGCGAGATCGACTGTGCCTTCCGCTTCATCAACCACGCCATGGACATCAGCAACCAGGGCAACCTTCGCATGAGGATGACCACCACCGGGATGCTCGCCCCGGTGATCGACGAGGCATACCGCGACCAGATCGACACCTCGACGCGATTCCTGCGCATCTGCATCATCATCGCCACGCTGCTTCTGGTGGCATGCGCCGCCCTCTCGGCCTTCCTCATCCTCCAGGTGCGCAAGGTCCACGCCTCCCAGCGGAAGCTCCAGGCCGTCGACCGTGTGAAAGACTCCTACATCGCCAACTTCATCGGGCTATGCTCCTCCTACGCCTCACGCCTCGACCATCTCACCAACTCAGTGACACGCAAGATCGAGGCCGGAAAGACCGATGAGCTTCTGAAGTCGCTCAACAACGGCAAAGTGCCGGAGCAGGACGACGACAAGCTCTATGAGACCTTCGACCGGACGCTGCTCGACATATTCCCCGACTTCGTCGACAGCATCAACTCGCTGCTGCGCCCCGAGAAGAAAATCGTGGTGGAAAAGCCCGGCACCCTCACTCCGGAGCTGCGCATACATGCCTTCGTGAGGCTCGGCATCGACGAGAGCGCGAGGATAGCCCAGATACTACGCTACTCCACCAGCACCGTCTATAATTACCGCACCAAGATGCGAAACAAGGCCATCGACCGCGACAATTTCGATGAAAACGTCAGAAATCTGGGTAGATGACATCTACAGACCTATCTACATTCCATATTTGTGTTTCGTTGATATTATGCACTTTACGCTTTTACAAGTCTACATTCGCGCTACAATCCGACTATATCGCTTGCATTTGAAGCCTGACTGATATAATTTTGCATCGTCGGAAGAATAGACCGACGGCGCCGAGACGCCACGACATTACCCAGAATAGACGTTACCATGGTAAAAAAGGTAAAGAAGATTGATTCGCAAAATTTAGCAAAGGGATGCAGACGACTCTCTCGAAAGCATCAAAGCATTATGACTGAATGATTCATTTATGTTAGGTTTGTAGAAATTATTTTTGATTCGCACCGCGCAGACTTCTTGTGAAAGACGTCTGCTTTTTTTATACCCGGCCCTACACACGCCGTCACGACCGCATACAGACTCGGAAATGAACATTCGCGGCTTCTGCCATGTTGGAGACTATAAGAGGGGGGGCACTGCTCCCTCTATCCGCAACAGTCATGTATTCGCAACAGCTATGAGCATCTGGCTAAAGATATTGCTGGTATTCGGCGCGGGAGGCCTCGGCGCGGTGTGCCGCCTTCTGATAGAGACAGCCATCCATCCCACCGGGATATGGCTGGGACTGGCCACGCTCGTAATCAACACGCTGGGGTGTCTGATAATCGGCATACTGGCAGGCCTCCTGGTGGTGAGTCCCTGGAGCTTCTACGACAAGACGGCATTCACCATGCTGACGATGACGGGGTTCTGCGGGGGATTCTCGACATTCGCCGAGTTTACCCTCGACTGTGTGAAGTATCTGGAGAATGGTCACGCGACAGCATATGTGGTGTTTGCAGCCTGCACGATGTTTTTCGGGCTTTTCAGCTGCGCGTTCGGCTACTGGCTGGGGCAGCGGCTGTGACGGCTAAGAGTCAAGGGTCAAGGGTCAAGGGTCAAGAGTCAAGAGTCAAGAGTCAAGAGACTTAAGACTTAAGTAGGGACATGCCTTCGGCATATTTCAATGGCCAGCGAGTCAGAATGATTCTTACCGATGGAGTCGGTGGGAAACGTGCCGGAGGCACGTCCCTACAAGTCAGTCAATGCGCTTTCGATAAGAGGTCAGGGGATGTGCAGGATTTCCTTGAAGCGACTCACCACCTCCGGGTCGCCGGTATGCTTGCCCTCATCCTCGCTGAGCTTGCAGGTGGGATTGTAAAAGGTCCACGACTCGGTGATCTTGACGGCCACGAGCTTGATCACGATATTCAGCGGCCTGATTCCCGGGAAATCATTTGTGAAATGCGTGCCTATGCCGTAGGATGGCATGCATTTGTCGCAGGCATATTTCTGTATCTCAAGGGCGCTGTCGGTGGAGAGCGCATTACTGAATACCACCTGCTTCGTGCGGGAGTCGATGCCGAGCGAGCGGTATTTCTCCACTATGAGGTCGAGCTCGTGGCGGTTGTCGCCGCTGTCGACACGCAGTCCCTTGAACATATTGGCGAAATCCTCCGAAAAATTGAGGCTGAATATATCCCATCCGTAAGTGTCGTAGAGGAAGGTGCCGAGGGCGCCGCGGTAGGTGGCCGACCAGGCCTGCATGGCGAGGTGGTTGGCCATCTGCGGGCCAAACATGCCGGCGATAGCGCTGATGAATTCATGCGCCATCGTCCCGACCGGAACAAGGTCGTGTTTCATTGCGAGATACACATTGCTTGTGCCCACAAAAGCCCCGGGGCCGTCGGATTCGCGGCTGACATTCGACATTGACTTCACCGCCACATCCTGCGCCTTGAAGGAGGCACGCCTCCGGGTGCCGAAATCGCTGAAGCGGCAGTCGCCCATGATCAGGCGGAACGCCTTGGCGGCCGACCTGCCCGCAAAGTCGGGATAATCGATGTCGTGGAGACGGCCGGTGCGCATATTGTAGAGTTCGGAGACTATGGCGAGGACCTTAACCTCAAGGAGCACGGCATCGCTCCATCCTCCCTCTATCTCGATATGGAGACGACCTTCGGCGTCCTGCTCGGCTCTGACCATGCCCGAATCGTAGCGGTAGCCCTTCAGGAAGTTGTAGAACCAGTGTGGAATGTAGCTACACCGCCTCTTCATGAATTCAATCTCCTCGTCGGTGATTGTCACCTCCTCAAGATACCTGAGCTGACGCATCACGTCGGCGGCGAAACCCGGCGGATAGACCGTGTCGTCGCGGTCGAAGAACCTGTATTTCACCTGCGCCCTGGGGAAATTGTCGATAATCGCGCAACACATTGTGAACTTATAGAGGTCGTCGTCGATGAAACTGGTTATGATCGGGTAGTCGCGGAAATATTCGAGGTCATCGGCTATAGCCACCTCAGGATTGATCTTCGGCGAGAACTGCGGCAAGACGTGAAACAGCCCCCTTCCGAACAAGGCCACACCCTGTTTGAGCGTCTCCCTCACGCACACGTCGCCGGCGAGGCCGCAGATGTCGATGCGGTCGATGGAGAGGAAATCAATGTTCAGGCTCATGATATCGACGTTCATGGGGTCGTCAAAAGCGGAATACTGCTCGCAATCGGAATCACGTCCCTTGCCGAGGGCGAGCATCGGGATACAGCTCATGTCGATGGCTTTGGCGAGGGGAGGCCATATCGAGGCGCCATCGCTATGCGCCACGCAATGCGTCGGCCACGGGCCTCCTTGCTCCCTGAACGAGCAGTGGTCGGCGGGATGGTGGTCGGCGGTGACCACGATCATACTGTATCGGCTGCGGTTACGGAGGATATATCCGGCAAGCGAGTTCATGGCTTTCTCGGCACCGGGCACCGGCAGCGAACCGGTAATGAAGTCAACCTGCGGGTCGACGATAAGGAGCATGCGAGGCATTATAATGAATTATTAAAAGGATTTTTATTATTAACGCGCCGCAATGTCAAATGTTGACGGGCGCGTGTAATCAAAACGTCACCGCGATTGTTAAGATATCAAGGCGCCGCCAACCGGCGCCATCATCCGCATGGCAGACAATCATCCAGCAACCGACCGTCTCCGGGCCCTTCTCGGAGCGGACAAGGTATTATCGACCGATCTCTGGCGTGAGATCTACGCCCGCGACGCTTCATATTTCGACATCAGGCCCGAGTGCGTGGCGCGACCCTCCACTGCCGGCGAGGTAAGGCTCGTGATGGACACGGCACGGAAATACGGCCTCGGGGTCACCTTCCGCACCGGAGGCACGTCGCTGTCGGGGCAGACCGTGGGAAGCGGCATCATCTGCGAGCTCCGCACGCAATGGCGCGACTATGAGGTGCGCGACGGCGGACGGCGCATATGGTTTCAGCCCGGACTCACGGCTCGGCAGGTCAACGAGATCCTGAAGCCGCATCACCACCGCATAGGGCCCGACCCGGCATCGTCGCAGGCCGCCATGATGGGCGGAATCCTCTCCAACAACAGCAGCGGCATGACTGCCGGCGTACGCTACAATTCATACCACACGCTACACTCCATCGAATTCATGCTCGCCAACGGCCATCGCTACGACACTGCATCGGCCGCCGACCGCCGGCGCTTCGCCGAGGAGGAGAAAGAGCTATACCGCGGCCTGCTCGACATACGGAACGAGATCCTCGCCGACCCGGAGATGCTCCACAGGATAAAGGAGAAATACAGGATAAAGAACGTGACGGGCTATGCCATGAACTCATTCGTGGACTATTCCGACCCGCTCGACATCTTCGCCCACGTGCTGATCGGCAGCGAGGGCACCCTCGCATATATAATATCGGCTGAGCTCGACACGCTGCCGCTATACGAGACCTATACCTCCACCCTGCTCTATTTTCCCGACGTGACATCGGCCGCGGCCTCCGCGGCATGGCTCGGAGAGACCGGCGCGCTGGCCGTGGAGATGATGGACTATGCCTCGCTGCGTTCGACGCAGGGCCTCGCTCCCGACATGCCCGCGGGCACGACAGCCATGCTCATCGACTACGGAGCCGGAAATCCGGAGGAGCTGGCCGAGAAGATCGCCACGCTCACCCCCGAGATCAGAAAAGTGAAGAAACTGATACACCTCGACCCCTTCACCACCACAGTGGCGGAGAGGGCGAGGCTCTGGCAGATACGCGACGGTGTGTTCCCGTGCGTGGCCGGGGTGCGCAAGCCCGGGGCCACTGTCATCCTCGAGGATGTGGCCGCTCCGGGGGAGCGAGTTGTGGCGGCTCGGGTGGAGCGTCTCGACAGCCTGGTGGAGGGTGTGCAGCGGCTGTTCGCCACCCACGGCTATGACGGCGCGATATTCGGCCACGCCCGCGACGGCAACATCCATCCGCTCGTCACCACCCTCATCGACAGCGAGAAGGAGATATCGAGATTCAGAAACTTCATGGAGGAATTCGTAAGCCACGTGCTCTCGCTCAACGGCTCGCTGAAAGGCGAACACGGCACCGGGCGCGCGATAGCGCCCTTCGTGGCCCGCGAATGGGGCGATGACATCTACGCCCTTATGTGCCGCCTCAAGAAGCTCGCCGATCCCGGTGGCATCCTCAATCCGGGCGTGATCATCAACAGCGATCCGGAAGCCTTCATCAAGCCCCTCAAGAGCATGGACCTCTTCGGGGAGAATCTCGGCTACAGGCTCGCCGACAAGTGTATAGAATGCGGCTACTGCGAGCATGTGTGCCCCTCGCGCGACATCACGCTGACTCCGCGACAGCGTCTGCAGGCACGCCGCATCATTGCCCGCGCTTCCGGCAAAGGCCTGGAGAAGGAATATGCCTACATCGGCGCCGACACATGCTGCAGCGACGGCTCATGCCAGCTGCCGTGCCCTATGGGCATCAACACCGGTGTGGTGACCGACGCCGTGAGGGAGCGCTCCAATCCGGGAATCCTCGACAAGGCCCTGACGGTCTGCGCCTCCCGTTACGGCGCTGCCGAGACCGCAATACGCGGGGTGCTCAAGGTGGCTGTGGCCACCGAGAAGGTGATATCGCCCTATCCGCTGATCTGGGCCTCCGATTTCCTTCACCGGCTATACCGCCAGACTCCTCACTGGTCGAAGCATTTTCCGATGCCGGCCAAGGTGCACTACAGAGAGCTTTCCGATCCCGACATAATCTACTTCCCGGCGTGCGTGACGCGCATCTTCGGCGCGTCTTCGCTCGGCAAGGACGACCAGATCACGGTGATGCTGCGCATCGCCGACCGCGCCGGCATACGCATGGCTGTGCCACGCGCCGTCCACGGCCTGTGCTGCTCGCAGATATGGGAACACAAGGGAGACCCCGAGGGGCAGAAGATCACGGCCAACAAGACGGTGGAGGAATTCTACGCCATGACCGACGGCGGCAGGATACCGATAGTGTGCGACACCACCTCCTGCACCCACACGCTGCTGGAGCTCGGCAAAAACGGGAATCTATTCACGGAAGAGAACAAGAAGAAATACGCGGCGCTGAAAATCAAAGACATCACGCTGTGGCTCCGCGACGACGCGCTTCCAAGGCTTAAGGTCAGCAGGAAGAAGCACAGCGTGCTTCTCCATCCCACATGCGCGTCGCGGATAATGGGAGTGGGCGAGGCGATGGCGGATGTGGCCCGGGCATGCGCCGAGGAGGTGACGGTGCCCCGCAGCGGATACTGCTGCGGAGCGGCCGGCGACCGCGGCTTCATCTTCCCGGAAGTGGCGCGCTCCGCCGTCCGCGACGAAAGGCGTGAAATCGAGGGACGCACGTTCGACGGCTGCTATTCACTGGCGCGCACATGCGAGATTTCGATGGCCGACACGATGAACCGCCCGTATGAGAGCATCGTATATCTTGTCGACGAAACGACGGCCCCCCTATGAAGCGCAAGCCGGCAGGCGGGGAAACATGCCGGAAGCATGTCCCTACAGGCCGGAAAGGCACGGTCGAGGCAAGCAGACAGCAATAATAAAAGGCGGCACCTCGCAGATGTCGCCTTTTACCATAAATAAGCAAAGGGTGTTTTATTATTTTATGGAAATTTTTCTACTTTGCGGAAGCAGGCGTAATGGCCTGCCGGAGATTACTTGCCGAGACGGCTGTTCTCGCGCTCGATGTAGGCATCGACCGAGACGCCGTTGCCGAGCTGGAACTGCGGGAAGTCGGTCTTAATCATCGTGTAGCAGTCGAGCGCCTTGTCATACTGCTTGAGCTCGTCGTAGATGTTTGCCTCCTTGAGGAGGGCTCTCGGCACGATCTGAGGATTGGCGTTGGCAGTGCGCACGGCCTTCTGGAGCCATTCGAGCGCCTCGGGATATTTCTTGAGGTTGACGTAGCAGTCAGCGGCGAGCACGGCTGCGTTGGCGGCGAGCACGGGGTCGTCGGAGTCGAAACGCTTCAGGTATTCGGCGGCCTCCTGATATTTGCCGAGATTGTAGAGCGATTCGCCGGCGCTGAGAGCGGCGAGATTGCCGGCGTCGTCGCGCTTGTATTCGTCGGCCACCTTCTTATATTCGGCGGCTGCTATGGAGTCGTTGCCCCGGGCTGTGATCTCCACGGCATTGTAGGCTTCAAACGACTTGTTGATGTGCGGGTTGCGGAATATGAAAAGGTAGCTGAGCACGAAGCAGCCCACCACGAGGATGGCGCCTACGCCCCAGAATATTATCTTCTTGTTGGAGGCGATTTTCTCGCCAGCCGATGTCAGATGCGAGTTCAGGTTGTCGATAGCCGTCTCTTCCTGCGGCTGTTTGTTGTCGGATGCCATGTTTTAATTTTATGGTTGTATCTGTGATTCAAGGTGCAAAATTAAGCAAATTTTATTACCCCACCAATTTTTCACCCCCAATTTTGCAGAGCAGACGTAAAAAAGTAGTAATTTCGCATTGTAAAACATAAACAATCACCATGTCGCAACACCAACACTTAGGACTCCAGCAGCAGCTCGGGCTGCGTCTCACACAGCAGCAGCTGCGCTATGTGAGAATGCTCGAATATAACGCCCAGGAGGTGGAACAGGCTGTGGAGATGGAACTTGAAGACAATCCAGCGCTCGGCATCGCGGAAGAGGCCGAGCCGCCTGCCGCGCCTGTCGAGAGCCAGCCCCGCTGGTGGCACCAGCAACAGCAGGGGGAGGCGCCGGTGGAATACACTCAGGCCAATCCCGGCGAGTCGCTCTACGACTCGCTGCTGCTCCAGCTCTCGGAGAAGAGACTCGACGCCAAGGTGGAGAGCGCCGCGCGCTTCATCATCGGAAGCCTCGACTCCAACGGCTACCTGCGCCGCCCGCTCCACAACCTCATCGACGACATGGCCTTCAGCGAGCGGGCCAAGCAGTTCGACCTGCTGCTGGTCCCCGGCTCCGGCTTCGGCGCTCCCGGCCACGTGCGCATTG
>OGQO01001217.1_pt1 | contig 24382 bp, 24 predicted proteins | sample 1553241 | NCBI WGS metagenome assembly OGQO01 (sample SAMEA2579933, study PRJEB22360) | human gut metagenome | biome: human gut; feature: human-associated habitat; material: faeces | place: Denmark | collected 2008/2010
TCACTTATCTACACCGCCAAAATTGACAAACTATGTTTTTGGCATACTTTTTTAAAACGTGCGTCCACAATCTGGTCCTCCATCGTGGTGAGATTGAAAATGCCGGTCCTGTCTTCAGTAAAGAGACTGGTTGCACCGATAACATCCATCGTTTCCGGGATTCCTCGATATTATCCCTGTAATCACACGCATGGCGCAAAAATAGCAAATATCTCGCAAAACGGCGGTGCCGATCCAAGAAAATCAGCCTCGTATGGCTCCTATTAGTCCGATTTTTAGTAACTTTGCATCTGAAGGGACGTCCCTTCCTCCAAAACCCGATATCATGGAAACCCCGCATCCAATCCCGTATTGCCGACACGGTCAAGGGCAACATAAAAAGTTCACCGGACATCATTTCGGAGGAGGCAGGACTATGAATATACTTAAAGGAAATAACAGCCAAATCCGCTGTTAGCATTATGTTAATCGCTTAAAAGAAAAAGAATATGAAAAAGGACATTACTTACTTTGGAGAAGTGGAAATCAGCTCTCCTCAGGTAACGACCGAAGGAACAGTTACAATCGACAGTCGCCAAGTAGAATTAAACCTTAATTTCTATGATGGTGTGCCGGGCCATGACTGGGTCGAGGAATACGAAAACTATGTCAAGGAGCTGTCCCAGCATAAAGCCGTCGTGGAAGCAGCCATTCGTGCTGATTACGAAGAAGGAGGCGATGTAAAGGAATACATCGATTTTCATCTTGAAGAACTGGATGCGGCTATCGTAGAGAAGATCTTGGCAGGTACGGATGCCTCTGAGTCCAAAGAGGAAAGACTGCTGTCTGCCTTAAAATTAGTCCGCATCGGATTCTATCCCGGCAATGAGAATTATGCCGTATGGGATTATACCATAGGGCGTGAGATTGCAGATATGCTGGTGGTTGTTAACACTGACAGCACGGGCAAGATCAACTATGTGACATGGGAGAATTGAAAAGCAACTGACACGACAAGTCAATCACCATATGAATTTGTTGAGAATGTGAAAATAAAATGACTCAGACCGGCGTCGCACGCTCCTCGCAATGGTAGATTAACCGTGGAATATTATACATTTCAAGTATGAAGAAGCTATTTGATGCGATAAATAAAGGGGATTTTGAGACTGTGAAAGCAGTCATCGGAAAAATCCCGGACCTTGTAAATTGCCGAGAAAAAGGCTGGCGCAAGAGAGATGAAGATGAAAGTCCATTGCGTGTGGCAATAAAAAACTGCCATTATGACATTGTCTGCCTGTTGACCGAGGCAGGCGCGGATGTAAATGATTACACCGCAAGAGACCATTGGTATATCAGCCATCAGGCCGTATATACCGCAATTTCGCATTGTATTCCTGAATACAGATTGCAGACAGGCACCTATGGGGAATCCGTCAGAATATTAAAGTATCTGCTTGAACATCATATGAACATCAATCTGCCGGATGAAAACGGCGTAAACAGTTTTTTCACAGGCATGAATCAATCCCATTCCATGATGCACTCAACATCAAATATGTTTGAAGGTGAGCTGGTGAAAAAACAGTTGTGGAATCCTCAATTTGACGTCAACATAGCCTATAATGGATTCAAGGAAATATTCTCAATGCTTTTGCAATATGGAGCAGACACCGAGATTCCTCAATATTGGAAAGAACAATCGGCATTCTGGAGGGGCTTCACTGCCAAGATACAATGGGCCGATAATTTATTAAAACTGTATGAGGGGACAATCATATAATTTTCTCCAAAGGCATTTATCCGTAGGGTATCAAGAATAAGAGATATTATGAGCAAAGTATCTATGGGGTATAGCAGAGTATGGAGGAGTACACTGGCCGTTGTGGCGGTAGGGGATCGCTGTCGCGGGATGGGCGGCGACTCCGCAGGGGCGTTATGTGGGTTTCGATGATGCACCATTTCAGTATATCGAGATTGCAGGCGACACCGTGACCACGGTCACAAAAGGATACGGCCTTGTGCCTGCCGTTCGGTCGGAATACAGGATGACCAATCCTCAGGATTCCGTAATGATGCTGGAACCGATAGCTGATGCAGACTGCAATGTGGTCCCCGGAGTGAAGATTGCGACTCCGGTGGAAGACCATCCCGAAGGAATCAGGATTATCACAGTGTCAGACCATGAAATCCTGTTACAGCCCCTGAATCTTCCTTATGTGGATGAAGTGTGGCTCAGTCAATGGCTGTCAAAGGAGGGAGCCGCGGTACTCATCGATGGTCAGCCGATGGAGAAAGAAAAAGTCCCCGAATCCTTTTTCTCTTCTTTGCTGGACGCGATAAAGACAGACAGAATGGATGTTGATCTTCTGCACCCGCGGGAGGCATACAGCCGTTATGGAGCCGTCGGCGTAAACGGCGTGTTGGTTTTCACATCAAAGTAGCCTCAATCTGCCCGATTTTTAGTAACTTTGCATCTGAAGGGATGTCCTTTCCTCCAAAAACCAATATCATGGGAAATCATCATCCAATCCAATATATTGGAGATACTGGTAGAAAACAACGATGAGGATATTCGTTGTACAATCGCGATGAAAAGATGTTGCAGTAGGCTTACATTTGAGAAACTTGTTCATGACAAATCCGATGCCGTAAAACTAATCCTTGTACGAAATCCCAAATTACCAACAGATTTATTGAAAAAACTAATCTCGGATAAGAATAAAGAAATTTCTAAAGAAGCTAAAAACGAATTTCTAAAACGGCAATCATAAACAAGTCGATAACAAGCGGATTAAGCTTCCGAAAGGTCGATTATCCGCCGGACATCATCTATAAAAACATAGATTTAATAGCACAACATCCATGCAATAATCATGGCTAAGGGAATAATGTACAGCGTTATGCCGACTATGGGGCGGAAGCCGCGTTTGGCATAGTGTTTCAGCACGGCTTTTCCGCGTCGGCGGTATATCCTGTTTACCCAGCTATGCCCCGCGAGAATTACAATACACCATACTATCACATGAATTATTGCCGCTCCGGGGAAAAGCCGGTAAAACAAGAACATTAATGGAACTATTATCAGTGCCATAATGAATAAAAACACCACCGTCGAACCGTCGGTCCTGCTCTTCGGCCTTAACCGTTTCCATTGTTCACCCTGCCACCAAAGGTAATCCCAAAGATAGAACCGCTGTTTATTTGATTCTCTTTTGTCGGTAGCCATCACATCTATTAAATGAGAGTTATAGCCGTAACAAAGAAAAACATCGCCGGCATGAAGAAAAGGAAATAGCCTTTCCCCGGACTGAACGTGCGGGTGGCATAGTGCTTCATGACGGCTTTGCGCCGATTGGAGCTGTAAATCTTTTTACCCCATATCAGCCACGTCAATATCTGGACTATAAGGAGGCCAAGCAGATAGATGCAGTACTCACGATGGATAGAGGCGCATAGTATCACAAGCGGGAAATATACAAAGAACAGAAGGTACATCTGCAACATATCATAGCCGGTGATGCGTGCATTATAGTCGTGCAATCGTTCTCCGGCCCACCAGAGGTACTCCCAGGGATAAAACCGATACTTCATCTCCTTCCGTTTCATATTTCTATTTCCAGACAAAGAACATCAGCAAGTCGGCCAACAGCGCGATGGATACGAGGAATATCTGCACCCTGCGCCTTGTCTCGGGGCTACAGTCGTCGAAAAACCACAGCTTGCTGTTATTATGCCAGTGAAGCGCCCATTTCCAACGGCGCAACATCCCGATAAGCCATAATATGAGAAGAGCGGCGACAAAGAGCAACGCATAACGCGGATGCGACTTCATCCACTCGAAAAACAATTCAACATTGCCGTTTACGGCATCTGATATTTCAGTCAGGCAGTTCATGCGTCGTGTCGGTTAAGTCATCAGGGACGGTATTCTATACTCCAGTGGTCGTCAAGCCTCTTCTGTGGCATCGGTCTGTTTGCCTTGTCAAGCGCATATTCCTTCCACATTTCGTGCAGATCACGATCCTCGTAGAAGACCATGTCGTCGGAGCGGTTCTGACAGTAGGCATATTGCACCGTGAATCCGTCCATGTTCCCGTAAGTATAGCAGATAATGTCAATCACACCGTTGGGAGGATAGTACTCGATTCCTGTGCAGCCAATACGATGCAGAAAGGAGTCGAGTGTCGCCCGGCGGTCCTCGCCCAATCCGGTTACAAACAGGGAATCTGCCTCGCTCCAGAGCAACGCGAAGCGTTCTTTTCCTGTTGCGGAGTCGTAAATGGAGGTGGTATCCGTCGGATAGCGGACAAAATCATCAGCGGACGCACTGCCAATAATCGCCACGACACTGTCAAAATCCGCGCGATGGGCACGGAAGTTCTCTTTCAGCCATTCGTCAGACGGCGGCGCGGCATTGTAGCATCCGGCACAAAGCACGGCAAGAACCGACGACACCGCCGCAAGGTGTCGGAGTCCGCGACGAAGTATGCCTGTCATTCCGTTCATATTGCCGAAGATTGCCGATTGAATATGCAAATTTAACGATTCCCGCTGACATTTGGGCTATTATGCGCAATAAAACCGCATCTATACCGATGCTATATGCTCGAATTTTATTAACTTTGCGAATCAACGTAAACATAGCCTCAACATGGAGTTTTTCGATTATTTCACCCGGCTATCCGGAATGGACCCGACACAATTACCCGTATATGTGAGGGTCTTGACTTTCATTGTCCCGGTTGCAATCTTGGTATATGTCATATGCCTCATTGTACGCGCTGTCAGGAAATCAGTTAAGGCACTTCGTCATGTCAGACTTGGTGTGCGCGCAAAGGAGGATACATCTTTGTCGGCAGATTCAGTCCGCGCCATAGCTGTCGGTGCTTTATATGCCTACCAACAGGGTGGATACACTGACGTGATGTATCCGGATATTGAAGAATCTCGATTGAATACATTACTGGCAGAATGGTGGGGAATAGATAGCCGCGAAGACGCTATTGAAACTTTGAATTATCTATGTAACGCTCCGTCACAACAGATACTTCCATTTGTTTATGCTGCGTATAAAACGTCAGACAAGGACGAGGTGTCAAAAATGATCATGGATTACGCCAGTCAATATGAGGACGCGGAGGTTGCATTCCGAAGTATTGCTGATAAAGTCAGAACCCAGTCAGACAATCTTAAAGGACAGATTAAGGAACTGGTGAATGATGGGATAATATCATCTGATGAAGATATAAGAGAACTTGGTGTCATTGCATGGGATGCCGGAAGACTTAATTTAGTGGCCAGAGCATCCCTTCAGAAAGGATATATATCAGATGAAGAATGTCTTGAATGCGTTAACCATGCCTATGCTATGGCTCAGTCGGCAGGATTCAATTCATGGAAAGAGTTTGCCAACAGCTATATGTTGGGACGTACTCTATGGAATGGGGACTGCAATATGAGCGGACTTGCTCAGGATTTGCTTACAAAGGCCGAATCGCCTTGGGTAAGATATGAATGGAAAAGCCAATCAAATTAAAATCATACTAAAAATCGGTTCGTCAAAAAATGCAGAACTGTCAGGCATAGCTGAAGACGCCATGAGTGACATAGAAATGTTTGTAAAAAAGTAATCGCATTGATTCGAATGTGAACGCGAAGAAGCGGACATACAAATTAAACAGCTTCAAACCATGCTATTTGTGCCGGAATTTTATTAACTTTACAATCGGAATATTCCCATAACCCCAAAATCAGCACCACTTATATCAAACTGTCAACCATGAAGATACTTTTCGAACAGAAGAAGCCCGGCAGAAAGGCGGCAGGCATCGAGCCGGTTGCAATCGAACTGGATTGCTGTCCCTCAACAGTCGGTGAACTGATAGCCTCCACGGTGCGGAGTCTTGTGTCGGCTTTCAACAGTCGAGCCGCTATGGCTACAGCAGATATGGACGCTGACAACGAGACAGCTGGCCTGCTGTCGGAAGAGGAAATAGCCAATCTTGCCGAAACAGGCCGCGTGGCTTTCGGCATTGTCTACAACGGGCGTGAAGAAGACCCCGAAAAGGCTGTAGCCAACGCTCTGCAAAGTTATGACGACGGCCTGGTTCGTATTTTCATCAACGGCATCGACGCCGGGGAAGCCACCAACCCGGTCAGACTCAGTGATTCAGACCTTGTGACAGTGGTGAGGCTTACGCTTCTGTCAGGAAGGATGTGGTGAATTATATTAGAAACGCTCTAATCCCATAAACAACATGAAAGTATCCCGTAGTAAAAGATTTAACGAAATCTGTTCGCCATATATCAGCGAAATCTCCGAAAAATGCAAAACGGATTCATCACTGCCTGGTGAGATGAGGAAACTGGCACAAAAATTTGTGAAAAGCTCACACATCGACGCATCAAGTCAAGACACCATAGAAGCTTTCAAAGAATATGCCGACAGTCACGGCATTATAAATATCGACTCAATGGCGGATGGTGAATTCGGTCGGCTGATCGACTTTCTGCTCGGTGAGGAAACGGGCGATATAGTCAAAAACTATATCCGGAGTATGCCGCGGCAGGCCTACACCGAAAGATGGAACCGCCGTTCACAGCGTACGCGGATGGTGAAACCCCACATTTCCAACCTATATTATCTCCTCATTACCACGTTTCTGTTTCACGCATCAAAACGGACACCGAGCGACATATTGAGCGTAGGACGCACCCCCGAGGAGGTCAAGGAATTTGAAGAGGCTTCATTCTTAAATCAAGACCTGTGGCTTGCCGCTATGATTATGTCAGGCAACAGGGAATGCATCGCCTGGCTGTCAGAGGCCATGACCGCTGAGACCAATTTCAAGAAAATGACCTACGAGCATTTCCGCGCCATAGCACGAAGCGGGAATTACGAACTCCTCGAACTTGAGGGGAAACTGCTCATGGCAGCACGGCTTCAGGAGGGTCTGCGTCAGGCTATCGTGGAGACGATGGACTGCGGTCTTCCGGAAAGTTTCATACATATCTTCAATGTGATTCGCGACAACAACCTGCGCCGGTTTGCTTCGGTGAAGCGCGGTGTCGCCGTAACAACCGGATTGGGCGAGCAGGATGCCCCCGACCGGATTACCGATAAGTTTATAAATCTTATCCACAGCTACATCAACTCTCGCGACGAAGCCCGAAAGGGTATTGAAAGCGACAACGCGATGGAAGTGTTTCTCGGACTATGGGCAACAGGATTCGTAGAAGTTCGGGATACAGTTCCGCTCATCGAAAAACTCATAGCCGAGGCTCCCGCCTATAAGGTGGAGGCGGCCATGCTCTATCTGGAGTGTACGCAACTTTATTCGATTAACAGCAGGCTGGCATCTCTCGCCATCCACACCCGCCACGCCGACCATGCCGTCGTGGCCGGAGCGCTTGAATATTATCTTCCCGAAGAATCCTACACACATGGCGGATTCATGCACTCATGGAACATGCGCAACGCTGAGAAAATCACGGTGCCACCGCTCTCCGACTATTTCAACAGCAAGGAGGAGGCAGAGGCTGACTTCGAGCTTATGGTCAGTATTTTCAACGACATGAAACCAAAGGAGGTGTTCGACCCATACGTGTTTCCGTGGATTCAGGTCACTCTGACGCGCGACGAGATAGCCACGCGAATATGCAGGCTGGCGATGCTCATCGGCACTCCTGAGCAGACCGACCGCGCCATTGACTTCATGGATGCGATGGATCCGTCAAACCGCTCCGCTTATCTCAACGGCATGATGATGAAACCCGCTACACGCAAGCAGGTGATGTTTCTTGTTGATTCGATGAGCGACCGTTCCGAGGCGGTTCGCGACATAGCGATTGGAATTGTCAAAAAAATCAATCGCAAGGGACTTCTCACCGAGGATGACTACGCGACAATGCGCGACAATCTGCGCCTCAAAGCCGCCGGCATGCGTATAGCCACTATCGGCATACTTGCTGATCTTCCCGAGAAAGAGGCCGAACATAACGTCCGCCTTCTTCTCAACGACAAGTCGGCCGACCGCAGACTTGCCGCGCTGGACATGATCCGCATATGGCAGGACAAAGGGAAACATACTGCCTTAGTTGAGTCGTTTCTGCCCGATGTGAAAGGAATAGCACGGCCCACTTCAAGGGAGAAAGTTCTCATCGATGCCATCTGCAAGGCTGAAGATGAATCGGAGTCGGGCAACAGTACGGCCAACGGCTACGGGCTGTACGACCCCGACGGTGAGATTTCTTTCGACATCGCAGCAATGGACACTAACCCAGATATCAGAAACATCCTCCGGTTTGCCGATAAAAAGAGATATACCGAGGTGCTGGGGAAAATCATGGAGATGATCAGGCAGAATGCTGACCTTGAGTTCAAGAACGAGTATGGCGAGACACTACTGTTCGGCAACAGGGTTTTCGTCTCGAACTACAATATGGCAGGCCTCAAATCTCTTGCGTTTCCCGAGAAATGGGAAGAGCTTTACCACCGCGAGATAGCCGATGCGGCCGACATGCTCCGACTGAAAACGGCGCGCAACATTACCGATTCCAAACACATAGCTCATATCCCGGTTCTCAGCAAGTATTTCGGCGATGAAATCACAGAGGATCTGTTTAATGTCAATGGCAGTGACGATCCGATGTATAATTCCGCAGTTCGCTCTATCGACACGCTTTACGAAGAATACGGCATGAATGACGAAAGGAACTTGCGCAACCTGATCGCCATAGTCTCGCACATAGCCGCCACTCTCGATCCCAAGGATGCCGTGAAGAGATATAAGCGCTACAGGTGGGGCGACAAAGAGAACGTCCCCATATACTCCGTCAATCCCTTCGCTGCAATCGTAAATTGGCTGAGAGATAGCGACAAGATGTCTGACGACCTCTTCCGGCAATCTTTCGCGGCACGCTATACCTTATGGAAGAAAGCCGAATATGAATCTGAAACCTCTATCCCTGTCCGGGCTACCGAATATCTCAGGGCCTGGCATCTCGGCATTATATCCGAAAGTGATATCAGACGCGAGCTTCTGGCTCGAGGTAAGGCTTCGGCCGACCTGATGGAGATTCTCTCCGAGATGATACCGGGAGCGAAATTGCGCGCTCTATGGCGTTGGAGAAAAGAGGATGAACATACTGAACTGACCGCCGAAGAAGTGCAACTTATAACCCCAGCCATCGATGCGGTGCTCGATGTCGAGCTACAGCGCGGCGACACTCCTACTCCGGTGTCGGAAATCGCCGAGAATATCCGCTGCATCCGCGGCGCGGATTATCTGATGCGCATACTCACAGGCCTCGGTAAGGAAAAGCCTGTAGTGATAGGATATAATGCCGGCAATGGCAAGCGCACCATGTTCAGCCGCTTACTCGGAGTCTGCATACCCGGCGAAGAGGACAACGCCAAGCGTCTGCGTCAGGCTGCTGCCAAAGCCGGTATCAGCGACGAACAGCTTGTCGTGGCGGCTATGTACTCTCACCGATGGCTCGAAGTTGTTGAGGAAGCACTCGGATGGAAAGGTCTTACAAGTGCCGCATACTATTTTATGGCCCACACCGGCGAGAGTCTCGACGAGTCAGCAAAATCACATATATCACGATATACCGTCGTATCGCCCGACGACTTTGCCGACGGCGCGTTTGATCCGGTGTGGTTCCGCGAGGTCTACAAGGCGCTCGGCAAGAAGCGCTTCGAGGTTGTCTATGGCGCCGCGAGATATATCGCCGAAGGCAACAGGCATACACGCGCCCGTAAGCTGTCGGACGCTGCTTTAGGCATTCTGAAGGCTAAGGATGTGCAGAAGGAAATTGCAGACAAGCGCAACAAAGACCTTGTGGTGGCATACGGACTGATACCACTCTCACGAAACAGACTCAAAGACCTGCGTCAGCGATATGCACAGCTCTCGAAGTTCGCAAAGGAGAGCAAGCAGTTCGGAGCCCAGCGTCAGGCAAGCGAAGGCCGCGCCGTGAAACTTGCACTCGACAATCTGGCGCGTACCGCTGGATTCGGTGACTCTGTGCGGCTGACATGGTGCATGGAAGCCGATCTGGTGAAAGAGGTATCGGAATTCCTCACACCCGCTGAAATCGACGGTGTGAGATTATGGATAGAACTGGAATCAGGCGTGCCTGAACTAAGGGTCGAGAGCAAGGGGAAACGTCTGCAGAGCATTCCCACGCGTCTTAAGAAGGACAAGTATGTGGAGAAGATGCGCGAAGTCTACAAACAGCTCAAAGACCAGCATACACGAGGCCGCGCACTGCTGGAAACGGCAATGACCGACGGAGTAGAATTCACTGCAGAGGAAATCGCACAACTGCGCGAGAATCCGGTGATATGGAGCCTCCTGTCGCGCCTCGTGCTCAAGAAGGCCGACGGATTCGGTTTTCCGGGCGACGACGGCAAATCGCTGGTGTCGTCCGACGGCGAGATTCTCACTATTGACGAGGCCGACATCCTGACCATAGCGCACCCCTACGACCTGATGGAGTCCGGCGTTTGGAGTAGCTACCAGTCAGCACTTTTCGAGCGGCAGTTGCGCCAGCCTTTCAAGCAGGTGTTCCGCGAACTTTATATCCCTGTCGAAGAGGAAAAAGAGCAGTCTAAATCTTTGCGTTATGCAGGCAACCAGATTCTGCCTGCACGCACAGTAGGTGTGCTCAAAAAACGTCAGTGGACCGTGGATTATGAAAACGGTCTTCAGAAAGTATGCTTCAACGGCAACGTCACTGCCGTAATGTATGCCATGGCTGACTGGTTTTCTCCGGCCGACATAGAGCCTCCGACACTTGAGTATGTGGCGTTTTACGACCGCCGGACCTTCGAGAATAAAAATATCGGAGAGATAGAACCCAAGGTGTTCTCCGAGATAATGCGCGATGTTGACCTTGCCGTCAGCGTGGCCCATGCCGGAGGAGTTGACCCCGAGACAAGCCACTCCACCATCGAGATGCGCCGGGCGATCGTGGAGCATTCGCTGCCGATGTTCAGCATAGAGAATGTGGAACTGACCGGCAACTTCGCCAAGATAAAAGGTACCCACGCCTGCTACAACATCCATCTCGGCAGCGGCGTGATACATAAGGAGGGCGGAGCGCATATCGCCGTACTGCCTGTGCATTCGCAAGGAAGAGGGCGTATCTTCATGCCATTTCTCGACGAAGACCCCAAGACCGCAGAAATAATATCCAAGATACTTCTCTTTGCCGACGACACGAAGATAAAGGATCCCTTTATACTCAACCAGATCTGACATCGTCAACAAGCGACTCATCTGGCTCGCTACGGATGGCGTAGTTATATACATGGAAAAACCTCCACAATATAGATTGAGAATATGAATGAAGAAATAAAGAAACAGATAGCGGAATGGCACGAGTCAGGCAATCATCAGGAAATCATTGATGTATTGGAGCGGATTCCCGTGGCAGAGCGTGACTATGATACCATCGGCATTCTGGCAAGAGCCTACAACAATATTGACGGCGGATGCGCCAAAGCGGCAGAGCTGCTTGAATCCATATTTACAGCACCTACAAGTTGAATCCGCAGGAAAGCGACGAACTGCGCTACGACGTAATAATCGGCTCTACCTGTCTTGATTCCATTGTCGCCGACTACTATAATGATTCAACAGATATTTTCGACCATGTAAACAGTTTTGGAGCGCAGGTCGTGTTTATCGCTTTCCCGAATCCTGATGACACTGATGGCAACGATATCCTGAATCTTCGCCATGATATCGAAGACAGAATATCCGATGAAATACTTGAGCCTATGAATCTCGGTCAAGTCATAGGCGGGGCTACAGGAACTCACAGCAACTATATCGACCTGATGGTATATGATCTCATTACTTTTATCCATGTAGTAAAGCCATTATTGGCGCAATACCCGAAACTCTCGTTTTATCTGTCGGACTTCAGACAACACGCCGGACTTACCCGACTGACAGAAGCCATATCCGACATAAAAGAATAAATGTTTGCAAAAAGACGGTGAACGCGAAGAAGCGGAAATACAAATTCAACTGGCTTGACCACCTGTATTTTATGGGGAAGGGAAGTTGGCGTGTCCCACTGAGGGCATGGCCGACACCATTTGAGGCGTTCGGATGGTCGGTGGTCGGGGTGCCGTTGACGTTTCTTATTCCTTTTGTGGCAAAAAGTTTATTGACGGGATTCATTTGCATAGCCTGTCTGATTGCCGCATCTTTCGGATGGGAATGGCTGGTGAGGAAATACAGGTTCACGCTGCAACGGGAAAAAGCATACTTCCGACGCTATCCCGATCGTAAGCAATATAGCATCAAAAGGTTGTTCTGGATACCTGTCGCCATGTTGTTGACCGCCTTCGTGATATGGGGATTCTTAATTATATACATATTCAGATGAATAGACAGCTCCGCCACATAGCGATGAAGATTCTTTTTGCCGTCTCCGCAGGTTCTGCGTCCGGGCAGGAGGTATTGGAACAGGCCATGTTTTGCCGGACAGAAGGCAGAATCGTGGCTGAGGATTCCGGCATGATGCAGACATCCGAATGCCGCGGTCATATAGTGCATGAGTTTCTAAAATATGCCGCTACTCCGGGAGATATAAGCTCGATAGACTCCTGCGACAGCTTCCGCTCCGTGATGATGGATGCGTCCATCCGCGTAAGCGTTGACTGCGTCACATTCCCCTCCGGCGACGAGGCTCTTGCAAAGTGGCTGAACGGCATTCCGGACAGTATCTATGTTGAAATAGATATTCCGGCGGAAGCTCCCGAAAAGTGCATCGCGTTCCGTAAGGGAACAACACTCGTAATAGTGTGATGCAACATTGTAATCAAAAAATTGCCGTCTTTTCAGAACAGCATCATAAAGAAAAATCTGGGAAAACAAGAAAATGGCAGTGAGGGTGCGCATCTTACGGCGACACGGCTATTCGATGTCCAGCATCGCAGAGAAGTCCAGCGAAGTATATTTCAGATTTAGTCATCTGATATTATTAAGGATCAAAAATTATGAGTACTTTTGTGTGCGAAATAACGAATTGGATTTACGGCTACTTCATAATGACGCCGATTATGGTAGTGCGAGAGGTGTACTTTCCGGTGTTGGCATAGGTAAAACAGGCAAATCGCGACAGTTAAAAATCCTTAATGCAATCCAAAAAAATCTAAAATTCAATTTACTCGGCTTTCCGTCAACTTCCACAAAAGTACACGATTAGTACCCGCGCCTTTCCAAACCCTCTGAAAATCACCAAGTTTGCCCAAATCAGAAAAAATTTGTAATTTTGCAGCGCAGTTTATACAGAGCTGCTCATAAATGACTGAGACTGACAATAATCTGAAACCTTTCGCCCCGTTCGTGAGAAACTGGGGCTTTCTTGAGAACTGGAAGAGCACCGCTCCGGCCTGCATCACACGCCATATCTGAGTTCCTCTTTCTGTCCTGACTCTTCAGACAGAAGGATAAATCATCATTCTTTTTAATTAAATATTCCCTTATGAACAATCACCGATTGCTCGCAGGGGCACTCGCCGTGTCTCTGCTGGGCGCCGGAGCGTGTGCGTATGGGCGGAGTGACAATGTCTATACCCTCGAGCAGCTGTTTGAGATCGCCGAGACCAACAGTGCCCTGATGCGCCCGTCATTTACAGCCCGCGAGGAGGCGCGGCGCCAGATTGCCATTGCCCGTAACGACCTACTCCCGGAGATAGAGGCCTCGCTCTCCCTTAGCTATATCGGCAACGGCTTCACCACCCGTCGCGATTTCTCCGGTTTCTCCAAAGCTCCCATCCCTCATCTCGGCACGGGTCTGTCGCTGAAGGTGACTCAGCCTCTCTATACAGGCGGTGCCGTATCGGCAAAGATCGACATCGCGGAGTTGAAGTCGACAGCCGCAACCTATGATATGGAGGCGCGGCGCGACGATATACGGATGCAGATAGCAGCCGACTATCTTGACATTTATGAATGTGCCAATCTCAGGGATGTCGTGGATAGCAATGTCGCGAGGGCTCGGCGCATGCTCTCCGACATGCGCCTGAGATATGAACAGGGGGTGGCCCTGCTCAACGACATCACCCGCTATGAACTGCTTGTGGCTGACCTCGAGCTTCAGCTCGTTAAGCTCGACAATACGATGAGGATACTCAACAGCAACCTTACAGCTGCCGCAGGCCTTCCCGAGGGGTCTGTGGTGAGCCCCGACACTACCATTCTCCAGCGCTCGCTTCCGGGCGCTCCCGAGGAATGGTGGCAGTCGGAGGCAAAGGATAATTCCGCGCCGCTCAGCGTTGCCCGCTCGGTTGTGGATATCTCACGCCGTGCAGAAGACCTCGTGCGTGCCGAGCGGCGACCGAAAGTCGGATTATCGGCCGGCTGGAGCATAGACGGTCCGATTCTCGTGGAGGTCCCTCCGATCAACCGTAATCTGAGCTATTGGTATGTGGGTGTCGGCGTAAGCTACAACATATCCTCTCTATACAAATCCGACAGGTCGCTTGCGCGCAGCCGGGTCGCTACCCGGCATGCCGAGGAGGAATATGATGCGGCGCTTGTCGACCTACATACAGGAGTGAGAGCTGCCTACATAAAGTATCTTGAAGCGTATGAGGAACTGAAGACGCAGAGGAAAAGCGTGGAGCTCGCGGAGAGAAATTACAACGTTGTCGCCACACGATACTCGGAAGGCATGGCGCTGATTACCGATCTGCTCGACGCGGCCAGCTCCTCTCTTGATGCCGCCCGACGTCTCGTCAACGCCCGCGTCGACATAATCTATTGTTATTACAGACTTTTATATATAACCGGAAAGATATGAATAAGCATAGCAGAAAAATAATATCATATATAGCTGCCATAGTTGTGATGGCCGTTGCCGCGACATGGGTCTGCGACAGGTTCCTGCATATTGGCAATGTGGAATTCACCGACAATGCCCAGGTCAGACGTCAGATAGTGCCCGTCAACTCCCGTGTGCAGGGGTATATCAAGGAAATACGGTTCAGGGAATTCGAGCCCGTGAGTAAGGGCGACACCCTTGTGGTGATTGATGACTCCGACATGCTGTTGCGTGTGGCGCAGGCGCGGGCCGACTATAGGAACGCTCTGGCCGGAAGGGGAGCGGCCGACCGAAGCGTGGCTGTCGCTTCCGCGAATGTCGATGTTTCCGATGCCTCTGTGGCCGAGGCAAAGGCCTTGATGGATCTGGCCGGAGCCGACCTCGACAGATACCGTGCCCTCCTTGAGAAGGATGCCGCGACACGCCGGGAATATGAGGCGGTGGCTGCCGACTACGAGGCCAGAAAGGCCAGATACGAGATGCTCTCCCATCAGCGGTCGGCCTCGTCGTCGGCTGTGGAGGAGACGCGGCGCCGTGTTGGCCAGAACGATGCCGGCATCGACCTTGCCAAGGCTTTGCTCGAGACTGCGGAGCTCAATCTCTCGTATTGCGTCATTGTGGCGCCTTGCGACGGGTTCGCCTCACGCAAGGAAATCCAGACCGGCCAGCTCGTGCAGCCTGGTCAGACGCTTCTTGATATCGTAGATGCCGACGACGTGTGGGTGACCGCCAATTTCAAGGAGACCCAGCTGAGGCATATAGAGGAGGGGAGTCCCGTCGAGATTGCTGTCGACGCCATACCCGACGTGGTGTTCAGGGGTAAGGTGGTATCGCTCTCCGGAGCCACAGGAGCGGCCCTTTCCATCCTGCCTCAGGATAACTCGGCGGGCAATTTCGTTAAGGTGCGCCAGCGTGTGCCGGTGCGAATCGAATTCCTTCCGGAAAATGACGCTGACAATGTTGCCAGGCTCCGCTCCGGTATGAATGTGGAATGCATCGTGCGATACTGATATGGAGGCTCCACATATTCCGCCGGGAGGGTTCGACATTCCCGACGTGCCCGATTTCGTGCCGCGACGCCTTAAGCCATGGCTCTTTATCCTCTTCGTGCTAATAATCCAGTTTTCCGGGGGTGTCTATCTTGCAGCCTCCTCCTATATGGTGGGCACCACGGCCCTTATGCAGCAGGATATCCTGATGGCCGGCTATGCCTCGCTTGCAGGCATGGCGCTCAATTTCGCCGTCATGTTTCGCATCAAGTTCCGTTTCTCATGCCGCACGCAGCTGCTTTCTGCGGCAATAGTGCTGATTGCCGCCAATATGGTCTGTGCTGCCACCGACTCGCTGCCCGTGCTTGTGGCGGCATGCTTCGTGGCGGGATGGTTTCGTATGCAGGCCACTTTCGCGTGCAATTCCACCATCCAGCTATGGCTGACGCCCGTGCGCGACATGTCGGTGTTTTTCTGCTACGTCTATATAGTGGTCGATGGCGTGATCCAGCTGTCCGGCATAGCGTCGGTCGAATGTGCCATCGGTCTCCACTGGCAGTATATGCACTGGGCCATCATCGCCTCTCTGACAGTGATGATGCTGTTGGTGCTCGTTTTAGTAAGGCCGGTGAGATGCCCCATGTATATACCCTTGCTCGGCATCGACTGGATAGGATCCGTCTTGCTCGGCATCTTCATGCTGTGCTTCATTTATGTATGCGTCTATGGCGGCTACTACAAGTGGTGGGAGGCGGCGGAGATCCGGTTCGCGACGCTGCTCGGTCTGGCATGTCTCGCGCTTCACCTCTGGCGCGCCTCGTTTCTTCATCATCCGTATGTGTCTTTCAGGGCACTCGTCAACCGCAATGTGGTTCGCGCCACCTGCGTCTATCTCGTCTTCTTCACCCTTACGGCCACCGAGCATGTCTTCGAGCATTCTTATGCTGCATCTATCCTCGGTTTCGACAGCGAAAACATCATCGACCTCAACTGGTATGTGCTCGTCGGCATTGTCGTGGGGTGCCTGTTCACCTATCTTACGTTCTCCCGGCGTCGGTGGCGATATAAGACGATGACGGCCTGGGGCTTCGCGTTGGTTTCAATATATCTCGCCTGGTTTTATTTCTCCATCGGCTTCGGTGTTGAGAAGGAGGCTCTGTTTGTGCCTCTGTTCTTCCGGGGGGTTGCCTCGATGATAATCTCTATAGTCTTCCTGACCTCCATCGTGCAGAGCGGGTTGCCGTTCATGGTCTTCCCTCAGGCGCTCACCGTCAACGGTTTCACTGGCGCCGTGATGGGTGCCACGCTCGGACCCGCTGTGGTGGGTGAGCTTCTGAGCCATACACTCGCTAAAAACGCCGCATTGCTCGGTTCGCGTCTCACCGATGTCTTCCCGGCAGTCGCCGGAAGTCCGGTGGGGGAGCTCTACGGTCTCGTGCAAAGGCAGGCTATGGTAGTCTCCATGAAGGAGATATATGGTTGGCTGCTGATAGTGGCGCTGCTCTGTCTGCTGCTGATATGCGTCAGCTACAGCCCGCTCCGTCCTATGGCGATCTTCCCGAAGTGGCGGACTATCCGGCGTGTGGCGCGACGCCTGTCGCGCAGCCGCGAAGCCTGAGACGCATTCCTCTTATACGGGAAGCCGCCCGACGAGGGCGGCTTACTGTATGGGATGAATACATGCTTTGTATGATATGGGCCGTCAGATAGCGGATTACTAAAAGAACGCTTATTATTGATAGGTTATTGATTGTATTTGTTGTTAAGATGAGCAACCACAAGATGTATTACAGGTGTTTGTGAGGCACGATAGAAAATTCTTGCATATGTCTGATAACCATTTGGACCTACTATTATTTCCTTAGAATCAATGCCGCCCTTGTCAAGTATCATAACGTATCGTTTATATAGGGCTTCAAATAAGTTCCATCGGTATAGCTCTGGGGCAACCTTGTCATGATTGGTTTCCAACGGATCGGTGGAGCATATAAAGGAGAATACCGTGTTTGAGTATTGAGAGAACTGCATAATAAGCCATTGGCACATCTTAAAAAACGCTCTAATCCCTAAAGGTTGGCTAAGCTCAAGTTTCTCTATAGATATGTCTGCAATCTCTATATCTGCGAATTCAGAGGGTATCTGAAATGTATCGGTTTTCTGGCTATTATCATAAAAGGTGAGGACAACCACTAAATGATTGCCCTCGTTATCGGGAATTAGAGTTTCAATGGATTCCATTATCCTTGAATCTGCATGCGGTATTTATCACAAATAACCTTCATGCGCTCCTTCTTTGCTTGCTGGGCTTCCTTAATGAAAGCGACTAACTCCTTAGAGGGGTTCGGTATTCTGATTGTATCTGTCGGTTTCATATTGATTCTAATCGTTAATGGTATGACTTTGTAAAGGTACGATAATTATCACACTTTTGCAAATCATTGGAACATGGACTCGGATATTATTTAATTGATTAACGTCCAACTTGATGACGTTGTTGCCGTGGAATCATTATTAATTTGTTTAAAAGCAATCATTGGGTAATGGTTTCTTAAATTTTTTGTATTTTTGCATTCATACAAACCATATAGTCTATTATGATGAGAACGATGAGAAAAGCCGAGAGGCAGAGAGACGCCGAGTGGGCGCTCGAGGTCTTCGACCGCGCCCCATATGTCACCGTCAGCATGACGCGCCCCGACGGCACGCCATACGGCCTGCCACTGTCACTCGTGAGGAAAGATGACCGTACATTCTATTTCCACTGCGCCCTTGAGGGCGAGAAACTCGATTGCCTGCGTGCAAATCCCGAGGTAAGCCTCTCGGCTGTGAGCAAGTGCACCCCGAGATTTGAGGTGGATAAGCACAACTTCACCGAATATTATCATTCGGCTATCGCCGTGGGACGCGCAGAGCTGGTAGACGACAATGAAGAGAAAACCGAAGCCCTCCGTCTGCTCTGCATGCGCTTCCTGCCGAAATACATGGATCATTTCCCCGAAGCCGTTGCCCGTAGTCTCGATCGCACCGCCATAGTCAGAATATCATTGTCGCAACCGCCGGTCGGCAAATGCAAACCGTGACTCCTACGATATGATAGAGATTTTCTATATATAAAATTTTTATCCATCCGAGGTTGAGTTATCCTGATGTTGTGCGTCATAATAGTGTATGACGAAAAGAAAAAACATAGAGCGGCTTTTTAAAGCGCATTATGAGCAGATGCATCGACTCGCGGTAGCATTGCTTCATGACGGGGATCTGGCACGCGACATCGTGCATGATGTGTTTGTCTCGTTGCTCGACGCCTCTACCGATAGCGATGTCTCCGGCGGCTATCTCATCAGGGCTGTCAGAAACCGCTGTCTCTCTCATATAAGGGATTGCGGAATTCATGAAAGAATCCTTTGCCGGTATTTTCTTGAATTGGAGGAATATGACTCCGAACAATGGCCCGATGAGGAGACAATGGCCAAAATCAACGCACTGATAAATTGCGAAATATCTCCACGTGCAAGGCAGATTATCAATCTTCGTTTTCAGGAGGGAATGCCGTTTGCCAAAGTGGCCGCGACATTGGGGATAAGTGAGAGCGTAGTCTATCGTCATCTAAACAACGCATTGAAAACCATTCGTCTAAAACTCAAGCTAAATGGATAAATACGAACTTGTGATTGATGTTGTCGAGCATCCCGGCAATTATACGGCGGAGCAGGTGAGTGAGATTCTATCTGACCCCGAGGCCAAGGAAATCTATAATCTTTTATGCAAGGTAGATTCCGCTATTGCTGCTGAATGCAAGCCTGATGTGGATGTTGAGTGGGCTGCTTTCTCAGGTCGACATCCGGCAGGCCGGAATCGTCTCTTTTTCCAGAGGCGAAGCCGGGCTGCATCTGTGGCGGTAATAATATGTGCCTCTATTGCTGCTGTTGCCGGTGGCATAGCTGTGTCTGTGGCCTTCAGCAACAGGTCGTCGACGGAAAGACAGTTAGGGCTGCCCAATGATAAGCAACTCCCGGCTGTGAATGCCGAGACTGAAAAGAAGGCCGAAGCCACTGCGACGGATTCCGTGACAGGAAATATTTCTCCAGTCGTGTTTGAAGACGAATCCCTGGAATCCATCATGGGAAAGGTCGCGGCGATATACGGCGTTATCGTGAGATTCAATCACCGGGAGTCAGCCACCCTGCATCTATACTATAAATTTGATCCGGCGTTGTCGCTCGATGAGGTTGTCGCCCAACTCAACACTTTCGAGCAAATCAATATAAGACGCGACAGTGACACCATAATCATCAATTGATCATGAGAAAGATCCTGACCATTTTATTGGCTGTTGCCTCGGTGCTGACAGCCAATGCCTACAGATATGTCTTTTCTTTCCACAACACTCCTCTGTCGAAAGCGATTGTGGAGATAGGCAAGTCTCATCCGGAAGCCAATATCTCTTTTATTTATAAAGAACTCGACCACTACACAACATCGACAAAAATCCACACCGATGATCTTTATGATGCGTTGCGGCAGATCATAGGGCTAAACCCTGTATCTATCATCAACAGCGGCAATCACTATTATATCGAGGCCCTCCAGCGTGGAGTGTTTCGCTACATAGGCCGTGCGGTAGGTAGCGACGGGGAGCCTGTCGTAGCAGCCACGGTGATGCTTCTGAGTCCCCTCGACTCTACAGTGCTTACTTATGGAATAACTGACGCAGCGGGTAAGTTCTCCATACCGTGCGACCGCAAGGGTGTGATAGGGAAGCTCTCTTGTCTCGGATACAAGACGACCTCCAGGAGATTCAGCTCTTTCTCGGTCGGGACCATTACAATGCAGGAGCATGCCGTCGCCCTTGGCTCCGTTACCGTGGAAGGGGATAATGCGCGTCTTTATTCAGACAAGGCAGTGTTTATACCTTCCGCCAGACAGAAAAACGCGGCTCAAGACGCCATTGACCTCCTGCGTCACATGGCTATCCCTATGCTGCGTGTCGGTTTTATGAGCAATTCCGTTAAAGACAATTCCGGCGCGGATGTGTCGATATTCATTAATTACATGCCTGCCTCTCAGGAAGACCTTACAGGTATGCTCACTTCCGATGTGCGCAAGGTGGAATATCTGGAATGTCCTGCCGACCCCCGCTTCCGTGGAGCCATGAGGGCAATCAATTTTATCGTGCAGGAATATGAATATGGCGGCTATACAAAACTCAGGGCTGACGAGGATTTCCTAACCGGTCTGTCATCGAATGTAAGTCTTTTTTCCAAGTTTTCCTATAAAAGATTGACCTATGACCTTTTCCTGGGCTGCAATAATTGGAACGACCGTCACGGCTATACAGACAATGAGGGAATCTATTCGCTTAAGGATGCCGACGGATCCGAATATACCCTTACTCGCAGCGAAACAACAGATAAGGCGCAGTCCAGGCAAAACAACTATCCTGTCACATTGCGTGCCACCTATAACACCGAAAAGGTTCAGATCCGCAATACCATTGGCTTCAGCCATACATCTAATCCGGAGCAGGATAAGAGCGGGCAACTGACGTATTCGCCGGGAACGGCTCTCGATTACTATTTTAATCGCGATAGCAGATATCACAGCAATTCGCTCAGCTATTATGGGTCATACTATTTCATGTGTCCTCGTGACATCGCTATAGATATTAACCCTCAATTCCGTTACTCACATAATAATGACGCGATGGTATATTCAACATCGGCAATGCCCGATATGATTATGCGTAATGCGAGGGAGAATGCATATTATTCCCGTGTTGATGCCTATATCAGTAAATCCATTAATCAGAGGCATACATTCAGGTTCGGCATTAATGGAGCATATATCTTAAACAGACTCGATTATTCTGGAAACTCCGTGTATTCCGACAGGTTTTATCATTCATTTGCATCTCCGGAACTGGCTTATAAGCTGAAGACTTCCAAAGTCAGCTTATATGCAGATGCCGGGCTCGCATGGGAGAAAAGCGATATTAACGGAATAGATAATAACGATATCTATCCTTTCATCCATCTGGATTTCAATTACTCGCTTGACACCAAAAACTCCCTGTGGGCATATTTCCAGTTGGCCAGCAATAATCCGGGTATTGTCGACAAGGCCTCGGATGTGCTTCAGGATAATGAATTCATGTACATCACTGGCAACCCTAATCTTGACAATTTCCGGCACGTCACATTTAACGCATCATATACATGGTTCCCGTCAAATATGTTTGGCGTGTCGGTATATGGTAATTTCTATGAAAGAATTAATCGCCAGATGACTGTCTATGAACCATACGATGATGGACGGGCGCTGCTCCGGTCATATGTTAACGACGGTAACAACATACGGAGTAGTGTCGGCTTATCCGCCAGTCTCAAACTCTTTGACAAATCATTGCAGCTATATGCCAGCCCGTCCCAGCATTTCTACCGTTCCACAGGAATCTATAATAAGAGTTACAATCCTTTTCAGTTGGAGTTTCAGGCTTTTTATTATTTGAAACAATTCTATTTCCAGGCTTATTACAGGGCTGCTGTTAAATATATGGACTATGACTCACCTGCTATAATTAAGTCAAGGGATTTTTATGTCTTTGGCGCCGGATGGTCTGATTCGGGTTGGAACATTCGTATCTATGCCTGCAATATATTCAGTTCAAGCTGGGAGCATAGCCACACCCTTATAGAAGCGCCGCTTTACAGGCAGAACGTGACTTCATTTGGATCAGGCTTTCATGCAAGGTTGAATCTGTCGGTGACATATTCATTCGGATATGGCAAGAAGCTTCAGCGAGGCAATGAGATAGGGGAGCAGTCCGGTGCATCCTCAGCTATTCTCAAATAATGTAGATGAATTAAGTCAATTCCCGCTAATGCAAACCGTGACTCCGACCTTATGGTGACGATATCGCCCCGGCTTCAGACAGAAGCCGGGGCGACGATACTGTGCTGCGCTTTATTTTGCTTTTTTCTGTTCCTTGGCCCAGGTGTCTTTCAGGCCGATGGTCTTGTTGAAGACGAGATGGCCATCCTTAGAATCGGGGTCCACGGTATAGTAGCCCAGACGTGTGAACTGATAGTGGTCGCCGGCCTTGGCCCTTTCGGCCGCCCACGGCTCCAGCTTGGCGTGTTCCCTCACCTTCAGGCTGTCGGGATTGAGGAGGTCTCTGAAATCGCCCTCCTCGGCCGAGGGGTTCTCCACGGAGAAGAGGCGGTCGTAGTCCCTCACAGTGATGTCGACGGCTGTGGGTGCCGACACCCAGTGGAGGGTGCCTTTCACCTTGCGGTCGCTGCCGGGGAGTCCGCTGCGTGTCTCGGGATCATACTCGGCATATATCTCCTCGATCTCGCCGTCGGCGCCTTTCTTGACACCGGTACACTTGATGATGTACGCGCCTTTCAGCCTCACCTCCTTGTCGGGACTCAGTCGGAAGAACTTCTTCGGGGGACACTCCATGAAGTCCTCGCGCTCTATCCAGAGCTCGCGGGTGAAAGGCATTGCATGCTTCCCCTCATCGAGGTTCTCCGGATTGTTGTCGACGAGTATCTCCTCGGTCTGCCCTTCCGGATAGTTGGTGAGTATCAGTTTCACCGGATTCACCACGGCGCTGACGCGTGTGGCCGTTTTGTTTAGGTCTTCCCTCACGGAGTGCTCTAGAAGCTCGATGTGGTTGAGTGCCTCGTATTTAGTATATCCGATGCGGTTGACGAAATCCTTGATAGAGGAAGGGGTATAGCCGCGGCGGCGCAGTCCGCAGAGGGTCGGCATGCGGGGGTCGTCCCAGCCGTTGACGAGTCCCTCCTTCACCAGCTGGAGAAGCTTGCGCTTGCTCATCACGGTGTAGGTGAGGTTGAGGCGGTTGAACTCAATCTGGCGCGGGCAGTAGCTCTCGTCGGCCAGCTCCTTCACGAAATACTCGTATAGCGGACGGTGGGGCACGAACTCGAGCGTGCAGATGGAGTGGGTCACGCCCTCGAAATAGTCGCTCTGGCCATGGGCGAAGTCATACATGGGATACACCTTCCATTTCTCCCCGGTGCGCCAGTGGGGCGTCTTGATGATGCGGTACATGATCGGGTCGCGGAAATGCATGTTGCTGTTGGCCATGTCGATCTTGGCGCGGAGCACCATCGAGCCCTCCTCGAAGTCGCCCCTGTTCATGCGCTCGAAGAGCTCGAGGTTTTCCTCTATGGGGCGGTCGCGGTACGGGCTGGCCACGCCGGGTGTGGTGGGGGGGCCTTTCTGCTCCGCGATCTGCTGGCTCGTCTGCTCGTCGACGTATGCCTTGCCCTCCTTGATCAGCCTCACGGCGAGATCATAGAGCTGCTGGAAGTAGTCGGACGCGTAATATAGTCTGTCGCCCCAGTCGAAGCCGAGCCAGTGGATGTCGCGCTTTATCGCCTCCACATATTCGGTGTCTTCCTTCTGAGGGTTGGTGTCGTCGAAACGCAGGTTGCATGTGCCTCCGAATTTCTCGGCGGCGCCGAAGTCCATTATGATGGCTTTCGCATGGCCGATATGGAGGTAGCCGTTGGGCTCGGGCGGAAAACGGG
>OGQO01001247.1_pt1 | contig 23988 bp, 28 predicted proteins | sample 1553241 | NCBI WGS metagenome assembly OGQO01 (sample SAMEA2579933, study PRJEB22360) | human gut metagenome | biome: human gut; feature: human-associated habitat; material: faeces | place: Denmark | collected 2008/2010
GGCAGGTTCGGTTGCAATGGGCGCCGCGACAATGGCCGGGTCTGCCGCTGGTTCGGCTGTCGGCACCTCTGTCGGCCTCGGTGCCAAAGGAGTGAAAGCATTGACAAGATAATAAAGCGAAACTATATGCTCATAAAATCACTTGAACAGAAAACACGGCTCGCACTTATGACGGTACTGGCAACCATAGCAGGTTGCACCGTCATCTGCGGGTTCACCGTGTGGCGGTGCGTCACCCTCGTGACCGAGGAGCGGCAACAGATATACATACTTGACGGAGACATACCGTTCCTGGCTGAACGCGCGAAGCTGGAATCCAACTTCATAATGGAGGCGAAAGCGCATATCCAGCTTTTCCACCAGTATTTCTTCAATCTGCCTCCCGACAACGACTATATCAAGTGGACTGTCGGCAAGGCGATGTATATGGCTGACGGCACCGCGCTCAAACAGAAGCAGGCCCTTGATGAAAACGGATTCTATTCGGACATCATATCGTCTTCGGCGGTATGCACGATAATCTGCGACTCCATACAGTTCGACGAGCACACGCGCAAGTTCAACTACTATGGTACGCAGATCATCAAACGGCGCACACGCGACCTGCGGCGTTCCATGCTAACCACCGGCACGATCGAGAATGTGCCGAGGACACAGAACAATCCCCATGGCCTGATGATAACCAACTGGCGTACACTTGAAAACAAAGACCTTGACTATTGACACGACATTATGAAATCATTGAGAAAGACAATCCGTGACAGCCGTATCAGGACAAATGACGCCGTGACAGGCTGGCTGAAACCCAGAATCGGGGCGATAGGTACACGATACCGGCTTGCCGCACGGATTCGGAAAGCAAACGGATGGGCGACAAGACATCCCAAAAGGACTTTCGGTTATGTGGTGGGGACACTGCTGCTCATACTGCTTGGCGATGTGGCGGTAACCGGCGCGAGACTGGAATCCCGGGAGCCGGACATCAGCACGATAGCACAGGTGGAACCGATATTCAGCGGCTTCCGCAACATTCAGGCGGGAAAGGAGACCCAGCGGCGCCAAATATCGGACATGACCGACCGGGGAAAACTGCTGCACCGGCAGCTCGACTCCCTTATTTCCATTCCGCGCAAGAGCCATTCGGATTCCGTCGAGATAATCAGACGCTACCGCTCTCTGGAACAGATAGTGAAATCACTTAAACAACATGACAATAATGAAAAAGATTAATTTCAGACAGCCGAAATATATCTTCCCGGCGGTGATATTCGTGCCGCTGTGCGCCCTGATATATTTCGTGATGCAGACCTTCGGAGGTGGCGGCGATGAAAGCAAGACCGTCGCCACCGACAGAATCAACGCCTCGCTGCCCGAGGCTCATGCCGAGGCTCCAGGCGACAAGATGTTTGAGATGTCCCGCCGCTTCAACGACGAGGACGCCTTCACAGCCGTCGGCGCTCTCGGTGAGGAACAGACCCGGGAGGAAACGCTCGAACACGGCTATTCGGAGGATGAACTCAACAGGCTCGACGCTGCGGAAGCCGAGAGAATCAGACAGCAGCAGGAACTGGAAGAGCTTGAACGCTCCCTCGCCGAATCTCGGCGACATATCAATTCATACGCCTACGGAGATAGCGACTATGCGCACGATTATGGTGCCAGTCCTGACCGAAGCGACCCCCGGAGTGAATATGCCCGAGACCTTGAGGAAATACAGCAGCGCAGCTACGAGAGGCAGAAAGCTATCGAGGCCGGACTGGGCATAGGACAGCCTGACCCGGAGGAAAAAATGAGGAAACAGAGAGCCGACTCCATAGCAAGGGCCAGGAAAGAGGAACGCGAGCGTAACCGTCCGATGCTCGTGTTGAAGTCCCGGGAAACAAACGCCGACAAGTTCAACACCGTCGGCACTACGGCGGATAATGTTGACGCTCCGCTTATACGGGCCATGATAGACAAGACCACAAAGGCGCATGAGGGCACACGCCTCCGCTTCAAGCTGCTCGATGATGTCTCCATCCACGATGTGCGTCTTCCGAAGGGAACTTATCTGTACGGCACGGTGACCGGTTTCGGCCAGCAGCGTGTCCGCGCCGCCATCACCTCGATTCTTGTCGGCGGGAAATTCCTGAAAGTCAACCTGTCGGTATTCGACAACGACGGCATGGAGGGCTTCTATGTCCCGGAGTCCGCTTTCCGCGACTTCATGAAGGAGGCCGGGGCAAGCACCGTGCAACAGAACATCAGCTTTGAGTCGGAGGGCGGCTACGGTTCAGGCATATCGGGAGAGGCAATCGCGTTGCAGGCTCTCCAGAACATGTATAACTCGGCCACATCCGCCGTGTCTGCCAATATCCGCAAGAACAAGGCTAAAATCAAGTACAACACAATCGTTTACCTTATCAATTCAGACGAAGCATATTAACAGCCAAAACACTTCCAATATGAAGAACGTAATCATTACCGCTGCGCTGGCCGTGGCCGCCGTATGCGCCACAGAAGCGTCGGCAAAGGAACTCATACTTGTCAACAACGAGGTAACCACCCATATAGTGATGCCAGAGAACATCAAGATGGTTGACCTTTCGACAACGAAGATAATCGGCAACCAGTGTGCCGACAACATCGTGCGCATCAAACCCTACATCGAGACAGACTCGGTTCCGGCATCCTACCGCGACGGCGAGCTGATGGGCACTCTCACTCTGATAGGCGAGCGTCATCTGGCCCAGTATGATGTGGTCTATACATCGGCCCCTTCAAAAGCGGCCTCGATACACCGCGTCAGCTACGCCGGGTTGCAGTCATACATAAATCCGGAGGTATCAATGCCGCAGTCCGAAATGGCACGTTACGCATGGGCCGTCTATGGCAGCGGACGCAAGTACAATCAGGTTGTGTCAAAAGCCAACGGCATGAAGGCGATTGTCAACAACATCTATTCGGTAGGCGACTATTTCTTCATAGATTACAGTCTCCAGAACCGAACGAAGATTCCATACGACATAGCCGAGATGCGCGTCAAGCTGACAGACAAGAAGGAGGTCAAGGCGACCAATTCACAGACTATCGAGCTGACCCCGGTCTATTCCCTCAATCTCGCAAGGAAATTCAAGAAGAACTACCGCAACGTGCTTGTGCTCGACAAGCTCACGTTCCCCGACGAGAAAGTTCTCCGCATCGAGATTTCCGAGAATCAGATAAGCGGGCGCGTTATCACGCTGACAGTGGAGTATGACGACATACTCAACGCCGACGGATTCGACTCCGACATTCTCAGGAATCTCCCTTTCAACTATACTCCACATATCTACAAATAACGCAATGACAATGAAAAAGACAATACTTGCCCTTGTCTGTGCCGTCGCTTCCATAGGAGCGATGGCACAGGACAACAAGATAGCCGTCAATGCCGGTTTTCTTTTCCCCTCGACGCTCAACGCCACCGTGGGTTACGAGCGTTCTTTCACATATGGCGACGCCGTGGAGGTGTTCGGCGAAATCGGCGACCACTGGCGCAGAGGCGACGGCCAGTTCTGGAAAGGCTATTACTGGGATGGCGGCATAATCTACAAGCACCGCCTGCACAGATATAAGAACGGCAGCTTCCGCGTCCGCTTCGGCCCTCAGTTCGGTGCTGTGGAACGTAAGTTCTTCATCGGCATAGAGGGCGGATTCGAGTATAATTATGTATTCTCCAACGGATGTGAGTTCTCCATCATACAGAAAAACAATGTGAATTTCCTGCACGGCGACACATTCCGCAACGGCCTCATGCTGGGCTTCAAGATTCCGTTCTAAACATCCTCCCTTATGGCTTTTGAAGAAACCAAGGAGCAACAGCAGATGTATAACTACTTCCGCAGTTGTATTTACATATTCCTAATCATCGAGATTGTGATGAATCTGCCCATAACGGCTGACAACCGTATCACGCAGTTCATTCTCGACCTACTCGGACGCTTCAAGGTGTTCAACTCCGTTGCCGGATGCAAGCTGGCCGAGCTTGTCTGCATCTGCGTGGTCTGCATCGGGACAAAGGCGAAGAAGGCGCTTAAATTCAACCTGAAGACTATGGTGATATACCCGGTGCTTGCCGGGCTTACCCTTGTCGGGCTGTGTTTCCTTTTCCATGGTCTTCCGGTCGGCATGAATTGGCTCGGATTCCCTGCCAACCGCATCATATATGCGTTCTGTTCGGTGGTCGGCACCATGCTCGTGCATCAGGGTCTCGACGGCATCGCAAAATATTACAACCACAAGGTCGGAGAAGACCGTTTCAACTTTGAGAACGAGTCTTTCGAGCAATCGGAGAAAAAGACCGAGACTCCGTACTCGGTGAATATCCCGATGATATACTATTTCAAGAGGAAGATGCACAAGGGCTGGATAAACATCATCAATCCCTTCCGTGGCACCATCGTTCTCGGCACTCCGGGTTCAGGCAAGTCGTTCGGTATCATAGACCCGTTCATCAGGCAGCACTCCGCGAAAGGTTTTGCCATGATGGTATATGACTACAAGTTTCCGACACTTGCCAAGACACTTTTTTACCAGTTCTGCAAGAACAGGCATTACGGCAAACTACCGCAGGGATGCAGTTTCCGTATCGTGAATTTCACCGATGTGGAATATTCCAACCGCATCAATCCTATCCAGCGCAAGTATATTCCGGATCTTGCCGCCGCGTCGGAGACTGCGGCCACTCTGCTTGCCTCACTCAACAAGGGCGGCGGTGAGAAGAAAGGCGGCTCGGAGGCTTTCTTCACAAACTCTGCCGAGAACTTCCTTGCAGCAATCATATATTTCTTCGTTAACTTTCACCCGACGGGGTTCCTCAAAGGAAAGAAGCTCAGACACTTCATTCTCCATGAGGGAAAGAAACTCGAACTGGTTATCAGGAACTGGGATGACTACAACGCCATAGACACCGACGGTAATGTGGTACTCGATTTCGTTGACCGTCTCGGCAAGGACGTATCCACCGACGAGGACAGGATGTTCGTTGACCTTAACAAGTTTTCCTATATCGACCGTGTGGGTAAACTTATACTTATAGACCGCTGCTGGTACGAGGACGATAACGGCAACGAGGTGGAGCCGGACACCGTGACCGGAGAGTATTCCGATATGCCGCATGTGCTGTCGTTCCTCGGACGCAAGTATTCGGAGGTGTTCGACATTCTGATGATGGATGACAGGATTGCCTCGCTGATGGCTCCCTTCAAATCCGCTTACGAGAACAAGGCCAACGACCAGCTTGAAGGCATGGTGGGCACGCTCCGTGTCAACGCCGCACGCCTGGTTTCCCCGGAGGCATATTGGGTGTTCACCGGCGATGACTTCGACCTGAAGATTTCCGACCCTGCGAATCCGAGCTATCTCGTGATTGCCAACGACCCCGAGAAGGAGCAGGTGATTGGCTCGCTGAACGCTCTCGTGCTCAACCGTCTCATTACCCGTGTCAACTCCAAGGGAAATATCCCGGTGAGCATTATCGTCGATGAGCTGCCGACGCTCTATTTCCATAAGATCGACCGTCTGATTGGAACCGCCCGAAGCAACAAGGTCGCCGTCACTCTCGGTTTTCAGGAGCTTCCGCAGCTTGAAAGCGACTATGGCAAGGTGGGTATGCAGAAAATCATTACCACCTGCGGCAATATATTCATGGGAGCCGCCCGTAACAAGGAGACTCTGGAGTGGGCGCAGAATGATGTGTTCGGCAAGGCGAAGCAGACATCCACATCCATAACCATCAACGATTCCAAGGTATCCACCTCGATTTCCGAGAAGATGGATTATCTCGTTCCGGCGGCCAAAATCGCGGACATGGCGACGGGATGGCTCGCAGGCCAGGCGGCACGCGATTTCACCGCTACCGATGACAAGATGCTGTCGCATTTCGACATAGCGGAGTCGGAGGAGTTCAAGACGACAAAGTATTTCTGCAAGACGCATTTCGACATGGCCCGTATCAAGGAAGAGGAAAACCGGTATGTGGAACTGCCTAAGATATACTCGTTTCAGGACCAGCGCGAGAAGGAGATTATGCTCAACCGGAATTTCAAGCGTGTCAACCAGGAGGTCGAGGATATGGTAAAGGAATTGCTCGGAATACAGTGACGCCGCGTATGGACTCGACTATATCATTCTCTGTGCCTATTTCCCTGCGGCTGAGCGGAAGCGCGTTGAAGATACTGGCCGTTATCTCGATGATTGCCGACCACTGCGCATATTTTCTGCTGGAGCATGACAACGCTATGTATGAGCCGTTGCGTTGCTTCGGCAGGATTGCCTTTCCGGTTTTCGCCTTTCTGGTGGCCGAGGGTTTTGCGAACAGCCGTAACCGGATGAGATATTTCCTTATGCTTGTCGTTTTCGGCCTTGTCAGCGAGCTTCCATGGTATCTGCTCAACGGGGCGGACGGCACCCATAATGTCATGTTCACTCTCGCACTGGGAGTGGCTGCTTTAGCCATGTTCGACCGCCTGTGCGAGCATGGGCCGATTGCGTTTCTGTCGGTAATGCTTACGGCAGCCGCATGGTGGCTTGGCTCGGATTATGACTGGAGGGGCGTTGTCATGATTGTCCTGTTCTATATTCTACGCCACCGCACTATGATGCCGTGGCTTGACCGGCACCATGTCTGTTTTCCATCGCAGGCACTCTTGCAGATTATCTTCACCCTTCCCCTTATGGCTCATTACGGGCTGACAGGGGCCATCCTCGCCGGGGCTGTCATATTCCTCTATGACGGCACACGGGGATTTATCCGAGGCCGGACTGCCAAGTATGCCTTCTATGCCATTTACCCCGCACATCTGCTGCTGATTGCGTTATGCTCTTAATTATGACAGCCGTCAGGTCTCTCTCCTGGCGGCTGTCTTGTGGGGTATCCTGTGGGGTATCTTGTGGGGTATCTTGTGGGGTATCCTTATAAAAAGGTACGAGCCCAACCCGTGGAGCTGGACTCGATTTGATCTTTTTTATAGTGCAGTTGGGCGCTACCGGGCCTCCCAAGTACACTTTTATGATAAAAGGCGAGGTCAAGCAACAGCCTGACCTCTTAATCCTTTTATAGTGCGGATATTGAGACTAAAATCAATACCGGCACTTTTGTGAGAGCAAAGTTAGCTCTTTTTATTCATACAACAAAATATTTTTGATAAAAGTTTTCTCAACCAGCCGGGTATCTCTGATTTAAGGCTGCTTTTCCGCTCGATTACAGTCTGTGGCAGGCCTCCGCATTTTGAAAGGATGTCTGCTATTACCGGATATGAATTGTATTTGTCAAGTATCTTCTGCAATTCCTCCGCCATGTCACGCTCTCTGTTTGCCGACACTTGCTTAAGCAAATATCTCACGACTTTTATACTGCCGTGCAGATTCATGTACTCCGCCGGATTCTGCAAATTGGCAGGACCACTTTTAATACGCTTGAAAGGTTTGAAATCAAACAATACACTCCCATGAGCGCATGTGTTTCTAAGAATCCTGACAAGTTCTATATAGTTTTCAAACACATCGACATACTTGATGCCAAATCTGCGGGAAATGCGCTGCTTGACATTATGATCAAGCAATGCGGAATACAGGGTGACATTCTCGCCAAGAGTCATTAATTCAATCGTCTTCCATGCGGGGGCGTATTTGTCACGGGGATATTTTTTGTGATGACGCTTTATCGTTGGGTTTTTCTTGAACGACTTGTTATATACGATATTATCGAACGCCGCTATAAAACTGCTGTCAACACATGCCGGATTTACGAACCAATGGGAATCTGGTTTATATTCCATAGACCCCTCGTATGTAAGAATTGTCCTGAAATTGACTTCTATACGCGAGATATACTTCAGGAGAAGATTCCTGAGTTCAAAATCGAAATAATAAAGTTTTACCGCATCTCCGAATCTGGTATCAGCATTGTATAGGTGAGTCCTGTGATGTAAATCAGGATAAGTCTGTTCAAAAGGAAACAAATAGAATCCAAGGCGATAATAGCCTATATCGGCCAGTACCTCCTTTGCTTTTAGTTCGTCAATGACAACCAGCCCTCTGCTTTTGAGCAGCAATAATTGGTCGTCTATGGATAATGCCTGCTTTGCCATAATGCAAATTTACGAAATAAAACGCATACCGCATAGCATCTGATTGAGCTACATTTTAATTAGCATGAAATAGGACTGTTTTTCTTCTTTCACAGTCTTTTCACAGTTGTTTCAGCACCTTTATCACCGCCCGGATATAACCGGGGTCTTCCGCATAGCCTATCTTTTTAAGCCAAAGAAGATAGTTGCCCCCCTTATATCGGTACTGGACCTTTGTATAATAGGCGCGGACCGATTCAGTCCAATGCGTGAACTCGTAGTATTGGCCGGTCCGGGGATTGGTGAGACCGAACAGATTGTGCTTGTTGCGACATACCGCTGAACGGAACCAGCCGGTTTCAAGTATCGCCTGAGCAAGCACTATCTTTGGATATCTGATGTTGTTTCGCTTTATCTCGGCAAGGAGATTGGAGATTGTCAGTTCAGGCAATCCGCCTCCCTCTTTCCCTTCGGATTTATGAGAGGCGAAAGTGGTGACAGGGTGTGCGGATAGGGCCTTCCCGTCATTACTCACAGTTATGGAGTCGGATTCTGATACCGATATTCCGATTGAGATTTCAGGAGTTGTCATCTCCTTATTTTCAGTCATATATGTCTTTTCGATACGCTTGACCCCATCAAAGGGCGTGTCTCTCGTTATCGTATGGAACTGCGCACTCGCAGGCAGTGTGGCTAAAACGACATAGCCACAGAGAACAAAACTGTTCGGAATTTCAAATTTAGCAATCATGTGAGGATAATTTTGAGGCCGACAAGCGGTTAGACCGCAAATTTATCACCTCAAAAACGTGTAAATGGAAATCCCGAACAAAAATCAGCATGAAGCCCTCCCTTATGACAGGCTGGCTCTGCTCGGCATTGACCGCGACAGGGCGGAAAGACTGCCGCAAGATGTTAAGCAGAAGCTACTTGACGGAGAAGTGACACCATTGGTAAATGTCTCCATCAAAGCGAATAATGGCACCACTATCACATTACCCCTCAAACTACAGCTCGTCACCGACAAGGAGGGAAATCCGGCCATGATCGCTTATCCGGTGAAGAAGGAGCTATCGCTTGACAAGGGGAACGAACTCAAACTCACATCACAAGAACTTGAAGCCCTCAGAAGCGGTGACGTACTGCGCCGTCCCGTCGATGTTAACGGAGAGAAGACACAGCAGTATCTCCAGCTTGACCCGGAAACCAAGTCAGTCATCCATCGCCGTGTTACCGAAATCGAGATTGAGAAGAAATTCAGAGATATGGAAAAGGTAAACGACATCGAATTAGGCACACAACAGAAACAGCAGGTACGCGAGGGGAAACCGGTGGAACTCAACGTGGGTGGCGAGAAGGTATCTGTCGGCATCGACCTCAGGGAACCGCAGGGATTCAAAATTGTCAAGGGGGACCTCCGGGAATGGGAGCGTCAGCAGAAACTGCGTTATGACGACCTCCATCCCGAATACATGGGTCTGGTTATGACCGACAAGAACCGGTGGGAATATCAGACAGTAGTGTATAACGACTCAAAGGAACGCTCCATACGTCTTGACCCCGACCGGAAAAACGAAAGAGGCTCCGGAATGAAACTCTGACACTCCATATCCCATGTCAGGAAAAAGAACAATCCACATCATTAGATTCAGATATGTCAAGAAAAAAGAAAGCAACGGCACAGCAGGAAGAGCCTGCCAAGACCGCCAAGGCTGCGGTCGAGGAAAAGCCTGCGACAGAAAAGAAAAACGAGGCCAGACCGGGCGACGACCGTGAGGCACAGCAGGAGCGCAAGCCCCGTGAGCCACAGATGGTGACTGTCAACGGGGAGAAGGTGACACACGGACACGCCTATCAGAGCAAGACCAATCCCGAAGACTGGTATTTCACTGCAAAGCTCGACGGCCAGCAGCTCAAGCCGCAGAAGATGGACCCCGCAGACCTCGCCGCATACCAGAAGAAGGAGCTGACGGTACCCCAGCTCATGGAACGCTACTATCCCACCAAGCTCATGCCCAGGGTGCCGGAGACCGCCTATCAGATTCCCAATGTCATCGTCGGCCCGGACAGGAACAACCTCACAGTCGACAAATTCAATGTCTATAAGGAGAAGGACGAGCAGCGGGCCGATTTCGGCCGATACAAGTTCTACGCCCAGATCGGCGAGCAGAAGATGTCGGCGGTGGCGTCCCGCCATGACCTCAATGCCTATTTCGACCGCGTGATGACTCCCGGCCAGCTCGTGGAAAGGAACTTCGGCGACAGGCTGCATCTCAGGTCGCACTACGAGCAGTTCTCGCTACCCGAGGAGGTTGACCCCAAGAGCGTCCGCGTTGCCAAAGACCGCTCCGATGACAAATGGAAGGTATCGGCCGACCTCGGAGAGCACGGACGCACCTCCAAGAAGGAAATATCCTTCGACGACGGCTTCTCGCTCTTCAAGGCCAAGACCGCCACACGTGCGCAGATTGCCGCCAAATACCTCGGCGACGAGATAAGGACAATGCTCGCAGCCCCCTCAGTGAAGACGGAACAGGCCGCTTCGATGAAAATGTAATCCCGATTTCCCAACAGCATCAAATCACACCGATATGTCAAAGAAACAATATGACGAACTTGTGCAGCTCCTTCAGGAAGGACGCATAGGACATCTTGAGTTCGTGATGAACACCGACAGTGCCGAGGACTATCTCGCATGGTGCGAGGCACACGGCACCGAGCCGTCCGACGACTCGGCTGAGTTTTTCACCGACCTTACCGAAATCGACATGATGGAGCGTCAGCTCATAGACGACGAGGAATATGGCGTCTGGAACTAATGGCCCGGGAAATTCCGGCCAGACTGCCCTCGACCGTTTCGCCGAGATGATGGTGGAGCGTATGGAGCGCATGAAGGATTCCGACTGGCAGCAGGGATGGATCGGCGGGGCACGCTCCGCCGGTCTTCCCCAGAATATCCTCGGTCGGAACTACTCGGGTTCCAACTCTTTCTTCCTCCAGCTATACTCGGCGCAGCAGGGCTATGAGCTTCCCGTGTTCCTCACATTCAAGCAGGCCCACAATTTCAAGGCTCATGTCCTGAAAGGGGAAAAGGCTTTCCCGGTAATCTACTGGGATATGCTTGTGCGTGACAAGGACGGCAGGAAGGTCAGTTCTGACGAATGCCGCGCCATGAGCCGTGACGAGCGCAAGAATCTCGACGTGATACCCTTTGTCAAGGCGTTCCCTGTCTATAACATCGACCAGACCAATTTCCGGGAGGTGCAGCCGGAGCGTCTTCAGAAGCTGCTCGACCGATTCAAGGTACCGGAGCTACGCGACACCCGGGGCATGTACGTCCATCCTGCGCTTGACCGCATGGTAAGCGAACAGTCGTGGCTGTGTCCCATACAGGCGGACAGACGCGAGAGCGGAGCCTATTATTCCCCATCGCGCGATATTGTGGTACTCCCCATGAAAGCCCAGTTCAATACCGGCAGCACTCCTGAAGAGGTGTACCGCGACGGCATGGAGTTCTATTCCACGATGCTCCATGAGATGACACACTCCACGATGACTCCCGAAAGGCTCAACCGCGAGGCCGGTGGCCGGTTCGGAGACCCGAAATATGCCAAGGAAGAGCTGGTGGCAGAGCTGACGGCGGCGATGATAAGCCATTCCATGGGCTTCGATTCCAAAGTGACGGACAACTCGGCGGCCTATCTCGACTCGTGGATAGGCGTGCTGAAACAGGAGCCTAAGTTCATAGTCTCGGTAATGGCCGATGTGAACAAGGCTTCGGAAATGATACTCGACCGCGTTGACGCGCAACGTCTCGCCCTGGGCGAACAGCCTTATCTGGCCAAGAACGACCCGTGGCTCGCCCCGGTGTCGGAAGAGGTCTGCCCGTTCAAGAACGCCGCGATAATCAAGACGCGCTCCGGCGACTATGCCGTGCGTGCATCGTACAACGGCGTCGATATGGGCATGAAGCCTATCGGCAGGTCAACGGCACAGCTCTATTTCCGCATGACCGACCAGCGGGAGAAAGACATCTTTCTCGGCAACACCATACGCAAGAATTATGAATCGGAAATCGCCGGGATAGACCGTGGCGCTTCCAAATCACTCTCGATAGTCTGACTATGGCGACCGGCGACCACAAGGTAAATTTCAGAGACCTCAAATCACGGGTCGGTATCGACGATGTGGCCTATGCCCTCGGCTATCGCCTCGACCGCAAGGCTGGAGTGGGCAGATACATCGAGCTTGTGCTTGGCGAGGGAAACGGCAAGCGTGACACCATCATCGTGAGCCACCCGCGAGACAAGGCATGGCAGACATTCTTCAGGCGCGACGGCTCCAAAGGGGATGTCGTGACCCTTATCAGGGAGAATCTTGACGCTTTCTTTGTCACCGGCAAGACCGAATGGGAGAAGATTGCCAAGGTGATGGCCCGCTTCGCCAATATGCCTGAGCCTGAATACCGCGAGGACCGCGAATATGTCAAGGCGGCGGCTTCCCACCGGGAGTTCGACCCCGGACGGTACGAGGTGAAGCCCCTTGACCCTGAACGGCTGCCACGCCTCTTTAGGCAGCGCGGCCTTTCAGATAAGACAGTGCGACGCTTCGCTCCGTTCATCACGCTCATACGCGACACGCGCAACGGCAGTTTTGACGGCTATAACGTGGGCTTTCCATATACCGAGGCGTTCGACGATACCGTGCGCGGTTATGAAATCAGAGGTGCGGGAGGCTACAAGTCAAAGGCGGCAGGCACAAATTCATCATCCGCCGCATGGGTGGCCGACCTTTCGGACGGCAGGAACGGGCTTGTGCGCAACGTGTTCTTCTGTGAGTCGGCTTTCGACGCGATGGCCTTCTATCAGCTCAACCGCCTGCGCATCGGCGACAGCGCGGCGATAGTGTCGCTCGGCGGCACGTTCTCCGACGGGCAGGTTCTCCGCACCATGGAGCGCTTTCCCAACGCAAGGGCTTTCGACTGTTTCGACAACGACATAGCCGGACGCATCTACGGTCTGCGCCTCATGGGACTTATGGAGGATATACCGATGAAGATACGCAAGACCGATGACGGCCTTCTTGTAGAAGCGGACGGCAAGAGCTTCACCATCGACCCGGAACGGCCGATGTACGGCGACGTCGGACGGCATCTCACTCTCCGTTACCGCATGGGGCAGTGGCAGCCTCCGGCCGATTTCAAGGACTGGAACGACTGTCTGCTCAACAAACGTATCGAGCCGAAGATTCTGCCCTCAAAACATGACCGTGACGAAAACCTCGCCGGACGGCGTGCCTCCGGCATCAAAATGTGAATGACCATGAACAGGAAAACAAAGACATTTCTATTCTCCCTCTCGGCCATGCTTCTATGCTGCACGGTCCAGGCCCGCGCACAGCAGACCGACCCGACCCTGACTGCGGCTGTCATACTCCAGACGGAGGAGCTGAAAAGCATCCACAAGAAGCGCAAGTCGACACAAGAGAAGATAATCGCTGCCGAGACCGCCGTGACCCTCGCTCTCGACCGTGTTCACAATGTCGAGAACAGGATGCTGGAGTATCTTTCCAACGCCCAGGGCGCCATGCAGAATCTCTATCAGATAAAGCGTGCCGCCGAACTGGTGGCTACGGAGATACCGCGTAACTGCGACCTGCTGCGCAAGTCCGTTCCCGGACACCTCAAAGGTACGGCGATAGCTGTCCTTGTCTCCGACGAGCTGACCGACGCGGCAACCCAGATGGCGGCTCTCTATCCCTTCATGAAGCAGCTCGTGACTTCCGGCTCCTATAATGTCACAAATGCCGAGGGAAAGACCGAGAAACATAAGGTGAATCTTCTCAACTCGGCCGAGCGGTATTATATCGCCAACGAGGTGGTAACGCGGCTGGAGACAATCAACACCGACCTGTGGCTTCTGGCATGGCAGGTGCGGACGCTCTCATGGAACGACCTGTGGTTCTCGCTCGATCCCGACGGCTGGGCCTCCGTCATGTCAGGAAAGGCGATTGCCGAGACGCTGGTCTGGGAGTGGAACACGATAAAATACAGATAACAACACAATCAGAATATCAATCTAATGGAAAATGAAACTAAAATAGTTGGCCGCTGCCCTCTGTGCGGCGGCAAGGTGGTGAAGACCTGCAAGGGGTACCGCTGTGAGAACAACATCGGCGAAGACCCGAAATGCGGGCTGTTCATAAACGGCGTGATCGGCAACCGCAAGATGTACGACCACGAGATTGCGGAACTGCTCTCACAGGGACGCATAATGCTCGACGGCTTCGCAAGCAAGGAGTGGAAATCGTTTCCCACAGTGCTTGTCCTCAATGCCGACGGCACGGTGTCGATGGAATCGCGTGTGGCTGTCTGCCCCCGCTGCGGCGGCGAGATACGTGTCGGAGCAAAGGCGTTCAACTGCTCCAACTACCGTCAGGAGGACGCGAGATGCGAGTTCGTAATCTGGCGGAACATCTGTGGCCATCTTCTCACCGAGATGGAGGTGCGCGAGATTTGTGAGAACGGTATCACGACCGAGGAAATCGAGCTTTACGGCGACGACGGACACATCTACCGCAAGCGTCTCGGTCTCTCTCCCGACAAACTCAAAGTCATCAAGGTATGAAGCCGGGAACGAAACTCGCCATACTGCTCGGCGGTGCCGTTGTGGTGTGGGGCCTGATAGCCTATGTGTTTTTTGCAGGTAATTCGCCGGCGAAGAAAGCCCCGGAGATTGCAAAGACCGCGCTCTATGCCTCCGTTGACTGCCCGGAATCCGTCAGGATTGTGGCCGTCAGCAGCCCAGACAGCGTTTTCGGGCGCGACTACATCAACGACGAAGAGAAAATGGCTATCGCCATGTCGATGATGAAGATTAACGAGAAGGTGATGTCGCGGACAGGCGACCTCAGTGAAATAGATTTTGAGGACAGCGAGCTTACGGCGCTTGTGGAGCGTCAGATGTCGGCGATGTCGGCAATCCGGTCACTGGTGTCGCTCGATAGCGGTGCCGACAGGCCAAGGCCGTTCAACGGTTGGAAAGTCAAGATTGAATATGAGGCAAAAACCGCAGGCGGTTCGCCGTACCGCTCCGAATACTGGTTCATTCTTGACAAGGATGCCCGGTGTGTAGTGAACTCTTTTGAAATTCCCATATTATAATTCCTTGACTTGTATGACACTGACACCTCTCCAGAATACGGTCTCACGCCTTGATAAATCGCTTCCCTCCGGGGATAAGGAGGTCTGCCGACTTGTCATCGACAAAGCCCGGCCTTGTATCGCGATACGGCAGGACAATAAGGTGACGGTCTGCCTGTGCTGCGGCAACAGCATGGTCTATTCGGGGAACGAGCGATTGGTGAAATGCTGCGAATGTGGCCGCAATGTCGAGATTATCGAGGAAGAGACATGGCTCTCCTCTAAAAGGACGGTGCAGAGATACTTCGCCACGGTTGATGTTGTCGAGTGTATCCAGTTGATGCGTACCTACGATGTCGTGCTCCGTTACTCGGCAATCAACCGTCTGAAGGATGTTTCCGTTCAGGAACTCTGCCGTCACTGGATCACATCGGACGGTCGCTGCGAGGTCACATCCAAGCGTCGCTTCATGGGCACGTTCATCACTTTGTTCAAGTCGATGAAACTCCGCCAGAAATCCACTGATGTCGAGGATTATCTCGCCAACCATGCGACGGTGCTCCCGGAAATAAGGCTGTTGCCGGAACTGTCACGCAAGCTCGTGTCAAGCGACAGGCTGGAACCCGGCAATGCACTTGCCACAATCAGGAATCTGCTTGAACCTGACTATTCGACAATATAGCTTTTTCTTTACTGCCATTGTAATAGGACAATTTCTTTGCTATCCGGAATCCTGGTGCGTGAGCATCGGGATTTCTTATTCGCATATTTTCTCAATTTTAGACTGGAATTGTCGGCACCTGTTCGTTAATTTCAACTCCATTGTCATCAAACAAAGAGTATATTCGATGAATCTCCGATGTAAGGAAATCATCAATGGAATTCCATTCTCTCAAGGACGCACAATCAGAAGGTTTACAGTAATGCACTTTACCGTCATGCGTGAGATAAACCTGTGAGCCGTCCCAATCATATCCCCCGAAGAAGAAAAGATCTGGAGTGGCATTTTGTGGTCGTTCAGACCTGTATTTGTTTAGAGTGACAAGATCAAATGGCTGTCGAGACGCAATAATATCCCTACCTGTCATTTTTCGGTATCCAAACAGGCATAATGTAGTATTCATGATATTCAGTCCATTAGAGCAATTCAAAAGAAAATCTCGATATTGAACTGGAATTTTTCGTTCCATAGATTGCTCCATCGCCACAATATCATTTTCAGTTAAGGTTTCATACATAGAATTTAGCCACGCCTCTGAGCCAATATGTGGCGCAAAACCGATTAGTGTCGCCCCGGTCTGAGGTATATATTCTGCATCTAAGTGCTTGTATTTCCCTAATATATCTAATAACAACTCTTTGTTCATGTCTACTAATATTTGATATTGTGTTTCCGTGCATATTCTTCAACCCTTTCCTTATCAAACGAATCGTCAAGAGGAAGAATTGTTACATCTTTCACTACTGTTTCGCCATTATTGAAATCACCATATATCACAATAGCACCGATAGAATCCAAGGGTATCATGAATTGGGGATAGACACCCTTATACCGTTGTTTTTCTATCTCCAATAGTCCTTCCTTTTCATAAAGAATGGCACTGTCAAAGCCTATTATTGATGCTGGGTGTTTCATTATATACTTGTCCGTTTCGCAATAAACTGGATCGTAAGTTAGGTATGTAATTATGCCTCCAACCACTGCCAACAGTCCCCAACAAAAAGCATATAATTTAATCAATGTATTCCTGACATACTTCTTACAATGGATGAAATACAAGGTGATTCCTGACATGGCCGCTGACCAGAATACGATGTAACCCAACCGCCAACGCAACTGAAATCCATTCAACAGAATATAAATGGACAGATCAAGCATTATTGTATGGAATGCTATCAGCGATATTTTTTGCCACTTTTTCATTGCTTGTATCTTTCCAATATAAATCCATTATTTACAGCCCACATGAACATAAATACTCCACATAGACTGATTATACTCCCAATAATGAATATGACAGCGCTTATCTTATCAGATTTAGAAATTCCGATAGACAGAGTTTGGTTTAGTCCATTGTTTTTAAGGTATTTTAGATAAACGATTCTTCCAAACAGGCAACATATTACGATATTGCAGAACATCAGAGTTTTAAGTCCTATTGCCATGCGATTGCCAATTATATTTACCCAATAGAATGAAACTCCAACTAAGATGCTGGTTAGATACAAGTAAACAGCAAACAATATCATACCCATAGACATAAATACGGGCTTATCTCCATTTCCAACACGTTCTTGAAAACGGTAACAACAGGCAAATAATTTCTTGAAGAACATCATCGCTTGCCTCCTTTCAGTTGTCGGACGAATTGTTGAACTTGAATCGGCGACATATGGTGGATTGAGTCTTTGGGATAGACTCTGTCCTCTTTGGAATCTTTGTATCGGATTATCACACTGTCAGGCGATATGTTGCTGTATCCGGGGGAAAAAATGATCTCTGTAGAAGGATACCAGTCATCATATGCATTGTAATATGAAATATAAGATGAGTCTGTATAAACGATTCTTGAAAAGTCATCAGGCATGACAAAATTCATATTATCAATGCCTTTGGGATATAAATCATAATACAGGCTGTCAATACGATGGTTGATTGTGGCTCTATTCGCGTGATATAAGATACTGTCGGTTGGACAGATATATATTCGATTTTCATTGTTGTATCTTGCAAACAGCTCAAAACAACCTGATCTGCTATCTATATCCCAATCATAATCGGAAATATCTACATACCCGATCGGAAAATAATTCAAGTCAATTATATACAAACCCGACTTAACTCCTAAGTTTATGTGTGGGGCTGACAAGAAACCTCCCCGACTAAAGAGTATATAATCTCCTTTATAAGAACTATATTTCACGTCGCAGCCGGCCAATGTGAAATAGGCTGGGATAAACATGAGAATTGTTATCACAAGGTCAATCCTTAGCCACCATTTCAACACACTCGGTTTTTCGATCCCACGACTGAACGGTAGCAGCAAAAAGCCAAGAATATAGCCGACTAAAAGTGTCCAAAACGGCACATTCCACCGCCACACGCGGTCGGGGCCGGTGAACTCTATCATACAAATCGCCATGGCAATAAGTACAGGTTGCAGCCACGCCAAACACAGCACTATCTTATATCGGAGAGAATCTGACATAGGCTATTTCTTTTTGTGTTTGAACTTGATGGTTTTCTTGGCGTTGCGTTTGGGATATTTGACCTTGATTATCACAGGGTCATCATAGCCCTCAGCCTCTATGCGGAGTGTCACTTCTTTAAGGGGCTTGCCGTCTTCATCTTGTAAGCCGCTTTGGTAATCCCAATAAATGCGACATGGATGTTTATCGTCAAAGTATTCAAGTGAAATATATTCTGAGTCTTCGTCTCCATCTTCGTCAATCCATATACGTTCTATATAAAGGTCGTCAAAGGCAATTACGTTGCCTCTCTCATCAGTTACATTAAGTTCAAGATAGTGATTTTCTTTGCGCGCGGGCATAGCTCCGACAAAAACCACTTCATCCTGTAATGCTGTTCTATCCTCAGTCAATACGATTTGAACTGTATCTGTGGGAGATTTTACGCAGATTGTTTCAGGAAAATAGCCAATAAATGAAATCCGTATCGAATCACCCTTGCAAGCTGCTATCTCAAACTTACCGTCAATATCTGTTGAAGTACCTTTGCCATTCGTAAGATTTACTACTGTAGCACCTATTAACTCTTCTGAAACTATTGAGTCGCCATCGTTTGTATATTTATATTTAACTGTTCCTCTTACTTTTAAGGAATCGACGCGAGTTGCAACAATGCTGTCACCAGGCAAGGTCTTTATATCTGTTGGCATATGTGCCTCGGAAGTCATCGGCATGAGCATCGCGAGGGATGCCGCCGAGATTCCGGCAAGGGCTATGGCTTTTCCTGCGAGAGAACGGGCGCGGAGCTGTTGCTCAAGGTAGCGCACTTCGGCTTCGCATTTGGGACATGTGCCGAGACAGTCGCCCTTGTAGCGACATTCCGATGTGGCGAACTCTATGCCGTTGGCCTCGGCAATCTGCCGGCGTATCTCTTTCAATATCTTGCAGGTCTGCTTTCCTCGTGCCATAGTCAATCTGGGGGTAATTTGAATGTAATGGGAAGAGTAAAATATGTGTTGACTTTTTTGCCATTAATAGTGCCGGGAGTGAAATTCGGGAATAATCTTACTACCCGTAAAGCCTCTCGGTCAAGAGCAGAATCTTTCCCTCGTACTATTCTCGGCTCACAAACACGACCTAATGTGTCAACATAGAACTGCACAACCACACGACCTTGAATCCCCTCTTTTAATTGTTCTTCGGGATATTTCAAATGCTGACCTATGAAACGTAACATTTCAGCTGGACCTCCCGGAAATTGTGGCATCTGTTCAACACAACTGTAAATTCCACTTTCATCCGGATTTTTTGGCCGCTCTTCCGGCATTTCGCCTTGTGTTACTACTTCATTAGGCTCATTGCTTATTTCACCTTCTTTGATACCTGAAACTTCGGTTCCAGAATTGAAAATTGTATCTCTGTTTTTGGATAATAAGCATTCCTCATCAATTTCTCCCTCGAAATCCATCGTGTCGGCTCTTTCTATCGGTTCTCCTTGCAAGGTTTCACTTGATTGATTAGATGATGTCGTGCCGCTGAGAATCATCCCTGCCGAGATACCGGCCAGGACGATGGCTTTTCCTGCGAGAGAGCGGGCGCGGAGCTGTTGCTCAAGGTAGCGCACCTCAGCCTCACATTTGGGACATGTGCCGAGACAGTCCCCCTTGTAGCGACATTCCGATGTGACGAAATCTATGCCGTTGGCCTCGGCAATCTGCCGACGTATCTCTTTCAGTATCTTGCAGGTCTGCTTTCCTCGTGCCATAGTCAGTGTTTGCGGATTTGATAGGTGAATAAATCGAATCGGTCGAAGCCGAGAGCTTCAAGAGCCTTGCGGCTTTTCTCTCGGTCGGTGTCGGTATTATAGTCGGGTATCAGCGGTATGCGGACGATGCAGTCGCTTTGGCGTCCGGCATCGGCTATCAGGCGAAGATTGTCAAGAACTCGGCCGTTTGACTGCCCTGTATAACTGTGGTTTATATCGGGGTTCATATCCTTGATGTCAATAATCATGGTGTTGACCACCGGGAGCAGAGCCTCGATGTTTGTCAACGGCACGTTAAGCGATGTTTCCAAGTTGAGCTGCCATGCGGAGCCACACAGTTCGCGGAACTCCCGGATAAACTGCGTGCGCAGACAAGGCTCGCCGCCTCCGAAGGTTATACCACCGTTTGTGGCGATAAAATAAAGCTCGTCGATGCGCGTCTCGGCATACAGTTCCTCCGGTGAATACTCGCGGAAACGCCCGCCGTCGACTAACGACTGAGGATTGAGGCAATAGCAGCAACGGAGCGGACAGCCATGAAAGGCAACAAGCGTAGTGACACCATCGCCGTCAGTCGAAAGGCGATGCCGTGCGATGCCTATTATCTTAGCCCGTTGCTTTTTCATGTGTCTATTATCTGTAATTAAGCAAAGTTACAACGAATAATCGACATCAGGTGTGACAAATGTCCCATTATAGCATGAAAATCAGTTCCAAACGATGTTTTTCTTAGATTTTTCTATTTTCGGACGGGTTCGGATCGCTATTGCGAGCCTTTCCATACTGTAAATTAGGGCGCTGTAATGAAAAGGAGCCGGGCTTTCCGATTGTATCCGTTGGCTTTCGCGCCCGTTGATTTTTCGTTACAAAGTTACGGCGACCGGTGCCGACGGCAAGCGATCGCCTCCGGCTTGGCTGCATGAAAAAAAACGGCAACCTTCCACGATTTGTGCCAAATCGGGTATTCCCGTTTTTTTCATTTGCCACACTTGCCTTACGTCCCCTGTGGTCGCCGTCTTGAATTGTACCGTAAAAATTCCCCGGACGCGAGAAGCCAAAAGGCTTCAAACAAAAGGGAAAATAATTAGAAACTCAAACATTTCAAGAACCATGCACAGCTTGATTTTTCAAATATCCGACCAACCGATAGCCGAGGACGATTATATCGGTATCGACCATGTGGAGGCAGGGGAAATGGCATCAATCGACTATTGCGACCGTATCGAGCAGCCCGAGCGCAATAACGCCATTCATAACCTTGTAGGACGCACTCTCCCTTCATGTATGTTCACTGTCAATCCCGACGGAAAGTCGCTTACCTATCACGGTGGCTTTACCGAATGGAACCGGGGATATGTGCGCTCCCTGCATGACAAGGCCACGGCAATCAACGAGGCAACCGTGTTCAAATATGTCGGTCCTGCCTATCAGCTACAAAAGGACATTGTCAATCCCCTCGGCACCGACATCCTTTTTGTCACGGATTTTGCCGACGGAATGGGAACCGCCGAGCGTTCGCGTCAGCTCATGCGCATAATCGGAGAGCTTCAAATCGGGGATAAACTCTACATCGGGGCAGTCCTTAACTATCACGGCTGATATATACGACTATGGAGTTTACTACCGAAAAAATCCCGACCTGGGCTTTATGCTATCTCATTTACGGAGACGCAAGCAGCCTCACTGATGAAGATATAGCCATTGCAGACAAATGGTGTGAGGCCAACAAGGTATCTGCCGTCTGCGCACCCGACACACAAGAGGGAGAATGTTACCCTTATTTCACTCACTATCCGGCTTTCGGTCTGCCCACCGATGTGATTGACTGCCAAGTGATGATACTCTGACAACTCAAAACCCTATACATTTCAAAGAACTATAAAAGCAAAGAATTATGGAAACTACCGCCATTCAGTCAGCAAACGCTGTAACCGCCACAACCGTGGCACTCGTCAACATCCGTCCCAACTCATTCAACCCCCGCCGCCAGTTCGATGATGTAGCCCTCGGCGAACTTGCCGACAGCATACGGCAGCAGGGAGTGTTGCAGGCCATCGGTCTGCGCCCCCTTCAGGAAGCCGACAGCTACGAAATCATCTACGGGGAGCGCAGATACCGTGCCTCGCTCCTGGCCGACAAGGTGGCTATTCCGGCCACTATCTACAATGTCACCGAGGAAGAGGCCGAGGAAATGGCAATCGCCGAGAACCTGCAACGCACTGACATCACCCCTATGGAGGAAGCCAACGCCTATCAGCGTCTTTTGGCAAGCGGACGCCATGATGTGCAGTCGCTGTCGGTGCAGTTCGGTAAATCGGAGGCTTATATCCGCACACGCCTCAAATTCTCGGCTCTCATTCCCGAAATCGCTGCACTGCTTGACGCTGATGAAATCACCGTCAGCGTGGCAACCGAGATATGCCGTTACTCCGAGGACATTCAGCGTGAGGTATATGACACGCACTTTGAGAACGACAATTACAGCTCATGGAGAGGGCTCAAAGCCTCCGAGGTGGCAAGGAACATCGAGCGAGACTATACCACCAACCTCCGAAACTATAAGTTCGACAAGTCGGCGTGTGCCAACTGCCCCCACAACACCTGCAACCTCCTTCTCTTTGTGGAGGACGGGGACGAGGGCAAATGCGCCAACCGTCCATGTCTCGCCGAAAAGAACTGCGCCCACCTTCTTGCGTCCGCACTTTCTTTAATCAGCCGGTACCCGACCGCAGAAATCACACAGTGCAGATACTCCGGCACCGAGGCCGTGACGGAACGACTCAACGAAATGGGATATGAAATAGCCGATACATATTATCAGCCCACACCGTTGCCCACCGAGCCTGTCGCACCCATTGAGGCTGACTATGACACGCCCGAGGAATTTGCCGAGGAAATGGCACGTTACCATGCCGACCTTGACAAATACACCGAGGAACAAGACGCTATCGACTCCCGACTTGAAGCCGGAGAAATCACGCTCAAAATCTTCATATCCCAAAAAGATGTCACTGTCGGCTATTCCATAAATCGGAACACTGACACCACCGAGAAGCCGGACAACTCTCCGGCCGCCAGAATCGCGGAGTTGGAGAAGAAAGACCAACGCAACAAGGAAATCGCACGTGAAAAGACCGTGACCGACACCAAAGAGCGTATTTTGGCTGTCGATACCACCGCCACCAAGTTCGGCGCGGACGAAGACCGCATGATGTATTATTTCATGCTTTCCCAAATCCGCAAGGCCAATATCGAGGCTTTGGACATCAAGCCTGTCAATCCCTGCTACCTCTCGGAAGCAGAGAAAATGGAGGTGGTAGGCAATCTCAACGCAAGGACAAAGGCCATAATCCGACGCGATTGGCTTCTTTCCAATTTCAAGGACGCTTTCGGCTCAAATCAGACGGCCACGCTCCTGCTTGACTACGCCCGTAAGCACATGCCGGAGGAACTTGCCGAGATTGAGCGAGGCTACAACGAGGTTTACGAGAAACGCCACAAGCGACTTGCGGAGCGTATCGCCGAAATCACGGCCACGACTGCCAACGAAACCGAGGCAACGGCTGAACCCGAACCGACAGCCGAAGCCACCGATATAGAGACCTCACTGCCGGAGGCTACAAATCCCGACAAGGAGGAAGCCGCCTAATTCCCAAACACAAGCAACGGGCAAGCGGGATATATCTCTCTTGCTCGTTGCCAATGAAAAAAATCGTCAGTCGGCTCACGAACCCATTTTTGAGTTCTTGAAATGTCAACCGCTCCGGCCTGCGACGGGTCGCGGCGGTTTTGCTCCGCGCACT
>OGQO01001253.1_pt1 | contig 23917 bp, 10 predicted proteins | sample 1553241 | NCBI WGS metagenome assembly OGQO01 (sample SAMEA2579933, study PRJEB22360) | human gut metagenome | biome: human gut; feature: human-associated habitat; material: faeces | place: Denmark | collected 2008/2010
CCGCCGCGTCCGCCAGCCGCACACCGGCAGTCGTCGGGTTGCTGGCAAATTTATAAATCTTCACACCGTAAATCTTTCCGGTGCGGCGCATGGCGTAGTAAGCCTCAATCGCCTTTTCCAGTGTGGTGGACGGGTAGGCGTTCACAAACGCGGTGAAGTCTGTCTCGTCCAGCTTCTTCTCGATCTCGGTATTTTGTGCCTTAATGGCGTTGTTCACTTCTGTGCGCAGCTCTGCAACGGGAGTAGCGCCGTCTGTCAGCTGCATCCAATAAGTCGTATCCGTTGGAAGTTTACCAGCCGGAACGTCCTGCTTCGCGCCGTAGCTGTTCAGGTTGTATTTCACGCAGTCGAGTTTCTTGTAGCTCGCCTTTGCGTCGTAGTCGCCCTTGAGCACAAAGCCCACTCTGCCAAGGTTTACTTTGGACATTGGCTTTTCCTCCTTTTATATTTGGTTGTCAACGACCAGCTCGCCGTTCTCGTTGCTCAGCGTCAGCGTGTTGGACGAGGCGATCATTTCGGCGCTGTCGTTCACATATAGTTTCAGGTCTATTTCTCGTTCGCATGTTCCGGCGGAGCCGCCGCCGGGGGTTCCCACATTTCCGTAAATCATCGGCATATTGCGTTCACCCCTCAGCTTGCCAAGCCGTCAAAGGAAATCTTTCCGGCATCCAGCGCGGTAAAGCTGTACACCCGCATGTACTGCACGCCCTTCTGTTCCTTTGCCGGAATCAGCATGGGGTATTTCTCGTTATCGTTCAGCTGAATCTTCATCGCCGTATCTCCGCATTTGAAGACCAGCGTGTTCAGCGAAACAAAGTTCGTCCCCAGATAGCTTTCAAACCGCACAACGTCGCCTGCCTTCAAAGAGATAAAGCCGTTCGCGTCGGCGGCATAGAGTTTTCTCGTTTCGTTCACCGCATGAAAAGAACTCACATAAAAAGAGCTTTCGTAAACGTGTGTCATGTCGTCCCCTCCTTGCTTAAAGTATCCGGCATTTCAAGATAGAGGTCTCCGTTGACGACCTCCATGTTTATCTCCAGCAGCTTCTCTGCAACCGCCTTGCCGTCTGCGATGACCTGCTGCGCGTCCTGTGTGTTTTCCAACAGTTCGCTAACGCTTGTCTTCGCCGCGTTCAGCTCGCTCATCAGTTTGTCGAAGCTCTGGATCTCTGCCGGGGTATAAGTTACGTTGGATGGTTTGGCTCTTGCGATCACCGGCGTTACAAACTCGCACAGGGTATATCCGGTGTCGTCGCCATTTTCAATATAAATGTAGGTATGGATCGGGGCGGTTTGCATCAGCAGGGTGTCCGGGATGCGGCATATCAGCCGCCCGCTGCTGTCTGCGGTGGACTTTGCCGTCAGCGCGTTCTCCATACCATCTATCGCAAAGTGAAAGTTTGGTGGGCTCAACGCTGTCGTCCCGTCCACTCTCAGCTTGATTCCTCGGTCATATTGATACGCGCCTGCGGTTACGCTCACCGCGTTCCCGGCAACCGCCTCAATATAGTTGGTTTTGTTCATGTTCATCATCTCGCTTTGTTGGGTGATGGCCGAATGGTAATGTAAAATTTGCACTCCATAGTGGCTTTTCAAGCCAAATTGATATATAATTAAAGATAATCAAGAAAGGAGCACAGTCATGAAACGATACTTAATCAGTTTGCTAGTAACAATTTTTACTTTATGTACTATTTGCACTCTTTCGATTGCAGACGGTTCCACGCAGATTGTTGAATATGCCGAAGATAACGAGCTAACACCTTACTCATTCGAAGCTCTTCAAGACAGGCTTTCCATTGAGCTTGATAAAAAATGGAAGCAGTTTGTATTTTTCTGGCCGAAAGATAATCATATCGAAGTAGATGAATGCACTCTTGACAGTCTTCCAATTGTGGCTTCTAATCAACATGAGGTTGTTCTTTTTATTTTTAATCGCAATAGCAGAAATCAACAATGGATTTTGTCTTCTGTCAACGAAAAAGCCTTAGTCCCTTGTATTAAAAAGGGACATATTAGGTTAAGATCTTTTTCTTGCTGGAAATTCTATGAAGAATCTTTACAGGATATCAATCTATATTATTTGATCGAAATTGACAATAAAAGTTTCGCTATGACATCTTGCTTTACACATACCACAGAGGCAGAAACAAACTGGCAATTTGAAGCGTTTACCGTGCAACCCTCTGAAACTATGAAAAGTGAATATATTCCAGAATTATATTATGATGATTATGCTTTCACACTGACAAAAAAATTGACTGGAAGTGTCCGTTACGCAAAAAATGAAGAAGATATTCTTGGATTCGAGTCATGCACTGTAGCTGTTCAGCAATTTAATGCAAAAGAGTTTGATATGAACAAGTATCTTTCTCCGCTGGCGTTGATGGTACAAACGGTTGTAGATACTTCAGAGCATGGAAACGGAAAGACACTTACACTTCGCGATAAACCCAACGGCAAAAAGATTGGAAAAATATCTAATGGATCAGAGGTTTTTATTTCGTCCACGCAAACTGACTGGACATTTATTATTGGGAAAAATAAAGCAGGGTTTGTGAATGCAAAATTTATAAAAAGCACTGATGCATATTTGAAGAAAAACTAAAAAAATCACGCTAAGGCTTTATTGCCTTAGCGTGATTTTATTCAATTAAGCAAAACGATCTGTTGACTTCGTAGGAATTTGGTCATAAATATGGAAGTATAGATCTTTGCTCTTCATGTCTCTTGGTTCATTTTTTTGATTCTGAGTATGACCACAAACAATCATAGAAGTTGACGTACCAACATCTTTGGAGAGGATAACCACATGGCTATAAGTTCCATTGTCTCTTGAATCATACGTATATACAAGGTCTCCTTTTTTGAGCAAAGAGGTATCATAGACACGTTCGCCAAAATGACGAGCTGAAAGAGAACGCTCTTGAGAGTTGGTTCCGCGCCATGCAGCATTTACATCTGGGTTCTTTACATTTCCGGGATCCTTATAATACCATCCATCGTGCATTGGAATGCCGCCGGCAAACAAACATTGCGAAACATAGTTTGCACAATCTTTGTTAATATTATCATCATCATCTCCAACTGGCTTGTATTGCGCATTGTTATAAGAGCCTGTACCGCTATCATTGCTTGTATATTTTTGTGCATAACTCACAGCCTTGTTGCGATCATAGGTTGCGGTGCCAGTGGCACCTGCTGGCCTTGCATTATAGACAGACGAACCTGATAGGAACTTTGCCATCATATATCCAGTTGTTGAACCGTGTTTCACAGGGAGCCATTCCCCATCCTTTTTTGTGGCATAAACTTTCTGGCCGGGTGCAACGGTCTTTAGCTTTTTACCACTGGTAGAGGCTTTATCACGGAGAGCTACGCCAGAATTACGAGCACTTCCGTTGCGGTTAGGTTCAACTATAAGAGTATACTTATAATCACCGGATTCACCACCAGAAGATGACCCCTTATAAACGTCGGATTCAGCAATAAACTCGGCCATAATATATCCCGTTTTGCTTCCATGCTTAGCTGGTAACCAACTTCCAGTCAAAGTCTCCACCTGGATTTTAGTGCCAGATTTAATTTGTTCAACTACTTTTCCAGTTTTACTTGCTGTTGCACGCAAATTAACAGTTCCACCATTTCCATTCTTAGTTGTTTCAACAGTGGCAGAGATAGGATAAGTATAAGCCATAAGATTTACCTCCTTATGGGTCTATGCTCTTGCGAGCATAAGGTAAACCATCACCCGAATTGGTGATGGTTAAAAACAGATATAGAGAAATAAAACCATTTCTCTACCCCTCTATACATATTAAATAACTCTGCATTTTGAAATCAATGTGACAACAGTGACCAACCGCTTCCGTTGTAGACATAAGGAATGCACTCCACCCATGTTCCGTTCTGATAGCAGTACACAATGCATTCCTCCCAAGCGCTGCCGTTCCAACGCTTTACAGTTCGGTGCGCTGCGTAAGCCGTTCGCCCGCTGGTGCTCGATGCAGAGCCGTAGACGGCAGTCACATAATAATAGGTATCCTTTGCCGGTGCGGCAATCGTTGCGGATGTACTCGTGTAGGTGCCTACTGCGGTTCCGCTTGACGAAGACGACGAAGCCGCATACAGCGTATACTTCACCACCGTTCCGGCAGCGCCCCAGCTTCCGGAGCCTGCGTTCCACGAGATAGTCAGCGTCCCATCTGCGTTTTCTGCCACCGTTGGCGCGGCATTGTTCCAAGATAAACTCGGCGGTTTAGCAGCAAACGTTACGGTCTTTTCTTCGTATAACAATCCGCCATGATAAAGAGCAGCTACCTTGTAAGTAATATTCCCGCCATATGAAGTCGGGGTTAGGGTATACGATCTTGTCGAAACCGCCAAATCATACTTCACCCAAGATGTTCCATTGTGGACAGAATATGTACACGCACCAGTACCGTTTCCGTAGCTTGGTGTAGCGCTCCAATTCAACACAACCTGATTATTGGATTGATAGGCGGAAAGTGTGCCGCCCCAAGAAAGATAAGGGACAACGTAATTGACAGTAACACTAACCGCTCTCATATATGAGGTGGCACTGTGGTTTGTGTTTGCTTTTGCGTAGCATTGGATACTAGTTGACTGAAAAACAGATTGATCGGACAGAGACAAAGAACCAGAGATGGTTCCTGATGTTGAAGACATACTTGTTGATGCTACAACTGATGAGTTACCTCCGCTTCCGATATAAGCACCAATCGTTCCTGAACTGTTTTGAGCAATCAGCCAGTACAGGTTCCAATTTTTTCTGCTGGAATATTTGCTGGCTGTCAGGCTGATGCTGTAAGATATGCTTGTTATAACGGCGGTAGCCGGAAGTGAAGACGAAGCGCTGATGCTTGTCGTCCGTCCTCCGCTTCCGGCGCTGTTGCCGCCAAAATTGCCAGACCATGTAATGCTTGCCATCTGCTACCGCCTCATTTCTTCTTCAGCCAGATTAAGCCCGCCACAGGGTTGCTCGGCGCATTCGTTGCGGAATAAACAATTGGCGGCATTTGAAATCCTTTGTAAAACAGATTCCAGCCGGAATTGATTTCAACGGCGTTTTGTATTTCGCTGGTCTTACCAAACGCTACGCCAGTTCCGCCGTTCTTTACATGAATGGCGTAAGCCGCGCTGGAAATAAGCGTATCCGTTGTGGCAGTACCGCCCATGGCGTCTGTCACGATGAACCGCGCATAATAAGTTGAACTGCTGGAAAGATTACTGCCGCCAACGATATAAACCTTGCCGCTGGTCATATCGCTAATGGCTGTCACAAGGCTTGGCGTACCAGTTGTGTACACATAGTAGTACCCGGAGATCTTCATGGTGTTTGCAGCGCTTCCGTTAATCGTTACCGGCGAAACGTTGGCTGAGCAATAGATGGACGCATAGGTTCCTTTTTCGCTTCCAACGCCAGTTGCCGTGCAGCGGAAAGCATTGTATGAAGAAATCACCGGCATGTTATAAGCAATCACGTTAATAGAGATGGTTGCGCTGGCGGCGCGTCCACGCCCATCTTTTACAGTGACCGTAAAATTCATTTTGCCGCTATGACCAAATTTATCAATTGTATATTCGTTCCATTTTTGACTGCCATCGTCTTCTGATGTAGAAGAAAACTCAATGGAGCTGATGGCAGAGCCCGTACCGGCAGACACAGAACTTACAGTGAATTTTGCACCGCACAGGTTTTGTATATAAACGCCCTTGCTGGTGGCAACTTTCTCTTTGGATGTGTCGTTATAAATCTCCGAAGTAAACCCGCCAATGCTCGGCACAATGCTATTTGGCACGCTTAACGCAATTACTTTGGATGTGGTTCCTATGAAATTGTTATGATATAACGTTTGTACTGTAACCGTACATTCAATGGACGTCCTATTTGGGCAGGAAGCCAGCCAGCTTGTCGGGATCTGGTACACAGCCGATGAAGCGCCTGTTGCTGTGGTCGTTTCGTATTGATAGGTATCATTCACCTTCCACGTAATTTTGTGGTTCAACGCGCCAAGCTGTGGGTTTGAAAAGGAAACAGAAGAAGTGTTGCCAAAATCAACAGGAGAGCCGCAAGAAATAGAAGAAGAGCTGTACTTGGAATTAACACCGATGCTGATAGTAAACACCAAGTTGTGTTTCATATAGCATCCATTTCCACTTCCACCGGGATGCTCCGCAGAAATCGTAACGTCCGCGCCTCCGGGGCCAACATTGAGGATGGAACTGTCTAGGTCATAGCCGTCCTCAACAATCGAATGGTCGCTTTGGTTTTGGGATAGTGTTCCAATCCAGAAATACGAACCAAAGGACAAACAAACGTCGCTGGCATAGGTCTGGATTCTGGAATTTGATTTTACCGTACAGGAACCGTCAATGCTGTAAAGCCCAATATCACTTATGCTCGTCGGGGAAGTTCTCCTGATTGTTGCCGAAAAAGCGCTGCCGTCTTTCATGTAGTGATCGCCGCTGACGGTGATCTCATATGTCCATGTTGCCATTTCCTTCATTCCTTTCATTATAGCGGGTTGCTCGGATCACGCCACTTCAGTCCTAATCCGGTGGGCGTAACCGTCCAGTCAAAGTAACCATTGCCGTTGTCTGTACCAATGGAAAGCTGCTGCGTCACACGGGCGTTCGTAATAAACATGGAACTGTCCGAAATATAGGCAACCTCCGATGAACCCTGCATAAACGCCACCTTGCGGTTGGTAATCTGTGTCTTAAAATCTGATTGGGAAGAGCCAAGCGTCAGCACACCGTCGGAGCCAAACTGCATGTAGTTCGCCACAGAGCCTTTGTAGTTGTTCAGGTCGCTGGCGACGCTTCCAATCTGGCTGTTGATTCCATCTTCTACCGTTCGGCTGAACATGATCTTGAAGCGGTCGTCGTTCATGGTCGCTTCCGCAATCTTCTGTTCCAAAATCTTGGTATCCGCGTCATACTTTTCAGTCGTCACTCTCGCTTCTACCGACGTCTTCAGCGCAGCCAGTTCTGTTGCGGTTGTCGTCCTGAATTTCTGCAGATTCATAATCGTGCTTTGGGATACGGTACATTCTTCCCAGTGTGCCGCGATGGTCTCACCGGATGCCGCGTCTACGTGCTCCGTCATCCAGCGCTTTAATACGCTGATGTCGCCGGAGGTATCCAGCCAAAGCATATCGTTGGACGGACTCTCCGGCTCCACGTCTGAAACGTAAATGTCATTGCTGACGCGCAGAGTGAACTGTGCTTGCACACCGCCAACTTGACAGATGAATGTAGCCTTCTCTGAAATCTCCGTGGCAGATACCGTGATGGTCTTACCGGTCTTGGAGTATGTCTCCGCGTTTCCATCCTTGTCCAGCTTCGCCCATACATACTCCGTGTCATCCAGTTCTACTTTCTCGCCGTTCTTATATAGCAGGCAGCTCAAGCTGGAGGAACCGCCATTGACAAAGGTATCTCCACCCGATGATGCGATGTAAGCCTGATAGGAATCCGTCTTGTCTGTCAGCGTTTCCGTGGCGGTAAAGGATTCGCCCTTGTAGGTCATCACGCATCGGAATACACCAATGCCGTCTACGCTCGCACCGCTTACAGAAATGGTCGGCGTTGCTTCCGTCATGGTTACCCACTGGCCGTCCTTGAACTGGCTCCATGCAAAGGTGGATGTGGAGTCTTTGGTCAGGTCGGTCGTTCCAAGGTAGGCGGACGCTGCAATCGAAAGTGTGCCCTGTCCATTGGGGAAGGTATTTCCGTCCGGTGTATACAGTGAGAACATCACGCCGTCGCGGCCATTCGTCCCGTCCTTTCCTTTGTTCAGCTTCACCCAAGACAAATAAAGCGTCGTGCTCAAAAGCACCACGCCGTCTTTATCCACTTGAACAGGAATGCCAATCTGCCCGGAAATAAGTCCTTCTGCTCCAAGGTAAGATCCTGCTGTTACCTGAATCACAAGTTCAACTTCACCGTCTTCTGTAGTTCCTCCGCTGGAGATCACCATACCGTCAGGAATGTTGGTAATCTTCGTAAAGTCAACCACCGGAATCGTCTTGGTAATACCAACATACGCAGCGACGGTTGGAACAATTCGGGTGTAGCTTACCTTGCCGTCGTCTCCCGCCGCAAAAGAAATACTCTCGTTTGTCAAAAAGGCATGAGCTGTATTCTCGCCATTGGTGCCGGAGTAGGATACGTTATAGGTTGTAGCGGTCGTTCCATCAGAATAGGTTACAATCGTCTTTGACCATAGGTAGGAACCTTCTGTTACAGATGGAATATCATCCTGCCACAAGGCGCTGTCTTCTGCCGGCTGCTCGTTGCTGTCTGTCTTTGCATACTTCGTCACCGTAGAAGAAACCGTTACGCCTGTTCCGGCGTCGCCCTTCAGTCTTGACCATGTATACGCGCTGTACGCGATTGGCGCTGAGCTGGCGGTTCCTGTGTAGATGCCGATGTACGCCGTATCCTTTTCAGGAAGCCGCGTCATGCTGGATCCATCCGCATTCGCAGAGTACCGTACATAAGTATAGTAAGATACGCCTGTGGCTCCCGTCTTTCCGTTATAGGAGACCGAGTAGGTACGCATCGTAGACTTGTCTGAGAAGGTCACGGTTGTCCGCGCCCATAGGAAATATCCCTCGGTCAGCGTCGGTACTTCGGTGTTCCAGCCAGCGTCATCGTCATCAGGTCTTCCCGGCTTTTCAGCGCTCACCTGATTGTACTCTACTAACGTAGACTCAACCGTGATGTCGCTGCCTACATACTTGCTCCATTTGAAGGCGGTGTAAGGGGGAACGGTTTCAGATGGGCCAGCGTATGAACCGATATACTTGGTATCGACGGTCGGTGCTTCCTTCATCTGCCGTCCATCAGCATAAGCCGAATAGCGGATGTAAGCATAGTAGGATGTTCCCGCGTCGCCCGTCGCACCGTTCCGTACTTTATACAGGGAGAAAATATCGTACACAGAATTGTCGGATGTGATAACCTTGATGGTGCATATATCGTTGACGAACAGGTTTTCATCCGTAGCGTTTACTGTCAGGGTACTTCCTGTTCCACTCCCCGGAACCTTCGCATATGAGCCGTCTGCTTGGCGGTATTGCCACTCCACAATTGTTACGTTCACCACGCTGCACGCAATGGTCTGGCTGTTCGGGTTCACAACCCCGTCTGTGTATTTGAACACATTTCCACCGGACAAAACACAGCTCTTTGTTTTTTCAGCCGCCACTACCTGCGTAAAGCTCAGGGAGTCCTGTCCCATCGTTTCGCCATTGTAAGATACCGCACAAATATATGTCACGCTGTCTGCGCCAAGCACATTCCCATTGATCGTCAGCTTTCCGGTAGAAGCATCAACTGCTTCATAACTGCCAAGCGCCGTCTCTGTTGAGCCGACCATTTTTTTCCAAGTGACAACGATTGCGTTATTGACTCCCGGTGTTGTCGCCGTACCGTATAGAAAAATGTATGGTTCAATCTCAACGGGCGTCGCTGCCCAATCAGGCGTATAGCCGCCTCCATGGTTCGGGTCGTATACCTGTGTTGCCGGAGCGTTGCAGCTTAGATAAAAACGGAAGTCCTCGTCTGTCAAATTCGCAACCGCGACAGTATCAAAATACATGCGGGACAGACCTTCGTCCACATCAATGGTAATTTGGCACTCAAATGTTGCGCTTACAGGAACGTCGGTATTGGTCAGCGTAATGGATCGCATACCAATATGCGCCGCATTCCATACGGCATCCGATGCGTCGTCGCCAGAGGAACGCAGCCATTTGAATTTGCTGGCGTCATATTTCTTCGTCACATTTTCACCGTTGGCATACACATCTGCCGTCAGCGTTGTTTCTGTCACCGACTTGGAAAAGAACAACCCGTTGTCGGATGTGATCTTCAGCTGATAAGTTACCATGCTGTCAACCGCATCCTTGACAGTCAGGCGCACCGATTCGTTGCTGGAAAGGTCAAGGCTTTTCCCGACGTCGCTTGCCAGTTTGCTTGCGGTGATAGAGCCTGCCTCGATGCGTTCGGCGCTCAGGTATCCGGTATAGATCGCGTCCGCAACAATGCCTTTGCCGGACGCTGCCGTTCTCCAGTTCCAGTTTCCATCTTCTTTTTTTCCATCAGCAATCATCCATCCGTCTCCGCATAGCTGCATGGCGCTGGAGCCATCAACGGATTCAAAGATGATATTGCCGTTGTCGTCTGTATACCATGAACTCACCGAAGAGGAGAGCCGCGTCACCAGCAAATCAATTGCGCCGTTCAGCCGCTCGGTCGCCAGCGTTCCTTCAGAGGTAATCGCCTCAGAACGCTCGAACAGGGTTTTCTTCTGCTCAATCAGATTGGCAATGGAAGTGATACGGCTGAAGATACTGTCAAAGTTAGCGGAGATATTTACTTCCTCGTTTGTAATCTCAACAGAACCTTGATCCTTGCGGTCAATATACCGCTCGATTTTGTTTACATAAACCGTATCGTTAATCTCCAACTCTGGGTCATAAATGCGAACCTTGGAGTTGAGCTCTACCTGCTCCGGCGTATATCCCATTGCGTCCGACATCACCATCAGCGATACCGTATATTTGATGGTTGGCTTGGAAACTTCCTTCATCACGTCAAGAGCGTCGTTATAAAGATACTGCTCCTGTCCCTTGATGTAGTTGTCGTCGTTCCAATATCCATCACGGAGCAGATCGCCCATAGCTAAAACAAAATCAGCTTCGATGTTGTTCTGGTTTTTGATCTGTTCCTTCTGCGTGTTTGACAGAATACCGACCTCGGCTGCCAGTTTTACCGCACGGGCAAACTGCTCATATAGACCATAAGCCACAGCACTTACCGTCATGGTAAAGGTCGTACCGTATAGCTTCGCTACTATTCCTGTAGAGTTACTGCTGCATTTGAGCGGAATCTTCTTGGCGACAGAAGAGACATTCAGAATGTTCACCGGCAAGTCGTGAACGCTTTTGTCTTTAATCTCAGCAGCAGCGGCGCTCTCTGCAAGCGTATCAGTAATGCCATAGTCGCCAAAAGAAAACTTCACGTCGTTAGCGTTTACCACAACGGTTTTGTCAGAGGCAAGCGCAGCGTCTGTGCTGCTCAGTTTGTAAGACGCTGTGTTCAGCGTAACAGACGTGCTGGTTCGGGCAAGCTCCGCTTCCACCTCTGTTCCGTTCTGTAGCTCCTGCGCTCCTGTGACCTTTACCGTGTAGGCATGTTTCTCAATCTCACCCATGCCGTTGTAGACGCCCTGAATCGAAGCACGGATGGCATTGATCGTCTCGTTGTTCTTGGCTTTCGTAGTTTCAGAGGTAGTTTCTTTGGCATTCTCTTTTTCCAACTCATCAATCGTTTGCTGTTTGGCTTCAATCGCAACTTCCTTTGCGCCGATGGAACCGTTGCACTTACCAATGAATTTCAGAATGTGTGTTACATTGGATGCGAACGTCAGCTTTGTGTCTGCGGTTACTGCCTGCGTTGTGTACTTTCCATCGTTGGTAAATACATACATCGTATCGCCAATCTCGAAGCTCTCCTGTGCGGTTTCTACTGTACCGCCAATATACTTTTCAGCAGGCGCACCGTCCTTGACTGTCCAAAGCACATAGTTCACACTGCCCCAAAGCAAAGAAAGCTCGCTGGACTTTGCAGATAAATCTGTTGCTGTCGCCATGGTTTCTTTCTTGATGGCTTTGATATCGGTCATATATTTATCCAGCGCTGCCTGATGAGCATCCGTAAAAGCGCCGATGCTTTTATAGTAATCGAAGTTCATCAGATAAGAAAGACCTGTGGGATTCACATCGTCAATGCCGACATACTCTTTCTCATCATAGTCCCCCTCGACATAAAGCCGCGTTACAATATTCTCGCTGTTTGATTCCTTGCTTAGCGCTGTCAGGTTCTTGCCTACTTCCATTTCCCAAAGGGGCTTCTTGTTATTCAGATCAAAGCAGGCCACCTTTTTATTCACCGCATCATATACTGGATAGGCATTAAACAAGTCGCAGACCGATGCAATTAAAGAGTAAGCGCCCGCCTTGCTGTCCGAGCTGAGCGAGCGCTTCTTTTCTACTTTCTCTGCGGATTCATCCGTGGCATAGTTTTCATAGAAAACATCAGAGACATCCTCATCAAATGTCCAGGCGGTTCCTGCAAGGATCTGATTCATCAGATAAGGAAGTGTACCGATGCCGTTTGTATCATCAAAATATAAATACAGGTTCTTGGTCTTTAGCGTTCCAGATAGATGCCCACACTCCACGGTTCCGTTGATCTTCTTGCTGGACTTGCTCTTCTTGGGCGAGGTAATAATAAACCAGTCTTCTTTATTGCCTTCTTTTAACCGCACCTGATATTCTGCTTTGATGTATTTCCAACGCCAGTTATCTTCCTCTGCGGCATCGTCTTTCTTCACCAGATAGGGTAAGGTAAAGTTCAGCGTCTTCCATCCAGAGAGCTCTGTCGTTACTGAAATGTCAAACGCCTGTCCCGGTGTCTGAACCGTGCTGTCATACAGGTCGCAAACTTTCTTTCCTGAATAATCAAATACAGAAAGACTTTTCTGTTCCATCTTCCTTCACTCCTTAATGAACAAGCGGGGTGTACTCCATTTCAAATTTGGTCAGGGTCACGTTCCCCTCGATAGCCATTTGGTTCATGACCACAATCGTCGAGGATTCTTCACCACTGGCTTCCATGTTACCATTGAGAACGACGCCGTTTTTCGTGACGGCAATAATTCTCATCCACTTACCGCCGAGGTAAAGATACCTACCCACATGGCTCTGATCCAGTTCCTTGTTGTAGACGGTAACTGTGTTGCTGCCGGATGTATAGGCTACAAGCACTTCATCGTAAAGAAGTCCCGATGGCTCCAGATCAATGAAGCCATAATCGTGATACTCAAACATCAGCTCGCGTTGATTAGTGCTGGGGTCAACAAGCGTCACGCTCCCTTTCTGGCTGTCCAGTTCCAGATATGCAGGAGATGGGGGAAGAGCGATCAGCCTGCACTTCTGACCAGTTGTCTCGTTGCGGATCATAAAACCGTCCTTATCTGTTGCACCGCCAACTCGAATGATCGTCGGGGCGGTTTCTGTTCCGCAGTTATAAAAGATAAAACGTCTGTCGCTTAATTCCGGAGCAGCAGGCAGCTTGCTTTTTTCAAGCATTCCGCAGTATCTCGTAACGCCGTCTGTATCAATGGTATCATAAGAACTGTACTCCAGTTTTCCAAACGGTTCATAAGCCGTAAAGGTAATAGAGAAAGTCCCGGAATACAGCGGTTCCATTCCATGCTCATGCTGCGAATACTGCTTGCCGGATGGCTTCTTTGTTATATACACATCGTAATACTTCCATGGCTTATCATCGAAGATCAGTCGCCCTGAACGCCTGCCGCTCAACCATTGTTTCATCTTTTCATAGGTCTTGCGCGGAATATCTTCATAATAGCAATCCAAAGAAAACTCTCGCGGCTTTGCCTTCCTGCCGTAATAAATTCCGCCGTCATGCCAGTCAACGTCTTCGTCATACACTTCGTAGTCAGATCTATCGTCAAATAATGAACTCTCGTCCGGGATGTAGTACACGCCAAAAGCACTGCTGTGTATTCCCATAAAAGAAAAACCATTCATTATGAAACACTCCTTCCTTTTGTCCTCCCTATGTCCCTTATTAAACAACTTGCATTTTTGAAATCAAACAAAAAAAAAGAGGAGGAGACCTTTCGACCTCCTCCTCAATCCAGCTTACAAAGCAATTCCTCCAACGGCGCGTCCACGGGTCATGGACTCCACGATGGATTCCTTCACCTTGTCCGCCAAATCCTCAATGTCGCGGTCGCTGTCAAGCCGCTCCACCTTGATATTGATGTCGCCAAAGTTGTAGCCGTAGGACTTATTGTTCGTTACAGCCTCGCCGTTGTACTTCATTGGTGATACACGAACTCGGTTCATTTGCTCCAAGGATGCCACCAAGCCTTCGAACAGCTTTGTCTGTGTAGCAGACAGAATCCGTTCAGGGTTTGCCTTGGTTCCATCAATCTGGATAGGCCCTGTAAAGTCGGCAATGCCGCCGCGAGCATATTTCTTGACGGTGATTTTGTCATAGAACGTCCGCGCCCATTGTCCGATTGCACTGGAACTGCTTCCTGAAAGCCGACGGCAAATAGAGTTGATCTTGCTCTTGGCAGCAGCAATAGCCGCTTCCTCTGTGGCGTAACCCTTCAGGGTTCCGCCCTTTGCACTTCCGATTGCAGGATAGGTCGCAGAGTATTTTTTCTTTCCTCCGCTGCCACCTCCGCTGGAACCGCCTCCAGAAGAACCAGAGCTGCTTCCATCGTCGTCCGATCCGCCCCACTTGGTGTTATTGATGAACTTGCTGTTATCCAGCAGATTCGTCTGCATATCCTCGTAAGCCTTGCGGATCTTGTCAAACATATCCTGCCATCCTTCGATGTATGCTTCCTGCTGGAGCTTGCTCGCCTCACGGTATTTGTTGGAGTTTTCTTTCAGGAACGCAATTACCGCCTCATCACCTTGAGAGATAATATCCTGCACTTCCTGCCAGTGGTCGTGGATAATACCGTTCATCGTGTCAAGGGTTTCTTTCCAGCCGTTCTCCATATCCGTCCGCGTGTTATCCGTGGAGTTCTTATAGTCCGTGCTGTTCTGCTCCAGCCAAGTCAAGATATCCTCCTGACTCATCTTCAGGATGCTGTTCACTTGATCGATAAAGTTGCGCGGGTTATTCAACAGGTCTTCATAGTACTGCTCAATATAATTGCGGTAATCTTCCAGTGAAGAAATCTGCTGCTCAATGGATTTCTGCTGAGCTTCGCTTTCATTCTCCGCCTGATCCCAAGCAATCTCATCGCGCAAGTCGTTGATCTGGTCAAGAATATCCTGTGCATCCTTGGCGCGTGTCGGGTCAGCCACAATACGGGAGTACTTTGCTTGCAGCTCTTGCAGCTGTGCCAGCTTGTCTTCCTGATCTGCCTGCTCCTTACGTGCGTCCAGCAGTTCGGAAACCGCATCCTTCTCTTTGTTCAGGGCGTCGATTTGAGCGTCAATCGCATCAAGGATTGCCTGCTCCGCATCTTCCGCCTGAGCTTTCAAGATATCAAGGATAGTTTCCTCCATATCAATTCTAGCCTGCAGCATGTCGTCAATCCGCTGTTCACGGTCTTCGATAGCTTCTAGAATCTCATTCTCCAAGTCGAGCTTTAGCTGACGGATGGAATCATTCAGATCGTCAATCTTCTGCTTGTTGGACACAATGGAGGCTTCGTTTTCTGTCAGCTTCTGCGTCCAATCAGTGATGGCGTCCTGAATGGTATTCACCCGGCTCAGGATAGCGTCATACGCTTCGGTATCCGGGGTTGTGGAGTTGAACTGGTCAATCAGTGCCGGCAGTCGTGCCTGCGCTTCTGCGATCTTCTCACGCAGAATCTTGTCCTGATCTTCCAGCATCTCATTCACCTGACCAAGCGCTTTGATCTCTGCGGTGAAGTAACCTTCAGAATCCCAACTGTTCATAATCGTATTCAGCTGAGACATGCGATCTGTAATCCGCTTGACGGTGTTATCAACCTGCTCCACCCAGCGCTCTTCCTCTGTGCGGGAACTGTCTTTTTTAGAGCTGCTATTGTTCTTGGAGCCGCTTCCACCACCGCCACCACTGCTCTTGGTGCTGGCTTTACGATGAGAACCGGAGGAGAAGGGGTTGTTGCCAGTTGGCTTCAAAACCTTGTAAGTACCGTTGACCTGTCTGCTCACAAAGTCTCTTACTGTGCTGTCCCATACTTTTGCAACACTGTTCACGGGGATCGTTTCCACTTCAAACTGGCCTGTCTTGATTAACGTATCCAGCATTTCCTGCGCCATGTTATCCACAATCACAATGCCGTTCTCAAGGTCAGAGAAATCAACAGAAGACGTACCGGTAATGTTGAAGAACGCCTCTTGGTTTAGCAAGTCAAGCGCACTCAATCCATCTTGCGCATATTGCTGAAGCATGGCCGGAATTTGATCCCACGCCTGTAGAACCGCTTGGGGACTCATGCTCAGCACGCTCGCAATCTTGCTCACGTCAGAATACAAAATCTGATCCGCACTGGAATATTTCTTGGCGAGGTTCTCATATTCCTGTGCAGCTTCAGCGTAGTTGTCTGCCATGGTGTAAACCTTGTCATAAGCACTTAAGACAGCAGCGCTGCTATCCGTTGCCTCGGTCATCTTCTCGATTTGCTTCGTAACATCATCGAAGTGCGTGTCGGCAACCTCTCGGTTCAGATCACTGAATGCGTCCTTCATGTCTTTCATAGCAGATGATGCCGCGTCCGTATCGCCTGTGTCCAAAGCCTTCTTGTACCGTTCCCATGCGGTGCTGAACTTTAGAATTGCATCGCTGTTATCAAGCATCCACTTTTGCTCTTCGGCTGAAGCAGATGCGAACTTTTCAATATAAGCATCAAGCCCGTCCAGCGTGCCATCTTCGCCAATGCTCATTAGGTTAGAAAACTCACTGAGCAGCGACTTCCCGTCTTCGTCTGTAACACCGCTATGGCTTTCCCTGTAATTATTCAATGCCACCAGCATTTGGTCAGAAGCATTGGCAACCGCATCAGAAAATCCTTCAAGGTTCTCGCCAGTTTCACTGAGTCCACCATTATCTCCAAGTTCTGCGATCTCTTTCAAATAAGCTGTGAACTGCGGGAATACCTCAAGGAACTTTTCAAGGTTGCTGCTGTCAAGTTCATGCATCCAAGCAAACAAGGCAGAGCCGTCCACTGTTCCATCCTCGTTGATAAAACTCCGCAATTGGTCTATCCAGCTCTTGAAGTTACTGTTCTGTAGTGCTTTCAGCTCGTTATCGCTTGTCTGGTTCGCCAAAACTTTTGCAAGTTTAGAAGAGAGCTTTTCAACGTCAGCGCTCGCATCGTCTGCGGCGTCCCCAATATCCGCAAGCCCAGACGCTACGCCGCCAAAACTTTCTTTGGATGGTAACTGAACAAAGAAGTCGTCGCCGTATTTTTCTTTGAGTGCATTATATGCAACTTCCAAACTGGCATATGCTGAATCAAATTCATCAGTACCATACTTCGAATTGACAGCGTTCAGAGCTTTGATCCAATTAGCGCCCCATTCAGTCTGCAACATCTTTTCTGTATATTCACTAGCACCCTGAAGAAGTTTCAACATCACGCCGCTGATGGTCTCGTCGCCTTGTTTCATGGCTTCGACAAGCTGATCGATATAAGTTACGCCTGCGTCCTGAGCAGAGCCGACAACTGCATCTTTAATGCTGACTCCGTATTGAACCGATAGTGTTTCCAGTTCGTCGAACGCTTGGGCCAATGCGCCATCTTTGCCGACGTAATGCATGGCCTCGCCGGTCTTGATGGCTTCATCGCCAATATCAGCCAGAAGGTTTTTGATGATTTGCCCATCAATTTCAAGTCCTTCAGCATCTAGTGCAAATAGTTCTTCATTTGTCCAAGAACCATCCTCGTTCGCCTTATCGATAAGCCCCCAGATATATTCATCTACTGTGTTTGCATCCAACAGTTTTGCACCTTCTGGTGTTTGCAAAATTGGAGTAAAAGCAATTTCAATGCCGTCATAATCCGCAGAAGTTCCCATGACTGTTGATATACTTCCTTTTAAGTCATCAACAGTATATCCCCAAGATTCGTAGGCGTCTTTGAAAGCCTCAAGATTTTCTTCTGTCCATTCAAGCACCTGACGATTATTGGTATCGATATTTCCATAAATCGTTTTGCCAATATCTACACCTAAATCATCTGCCTCTTTGCGAATGGCTTGGTAATCTCGAACGGCTTGCTTCAAATCATTTGGAATACCAACAAACGTCCCAATCGTACCGTCTGTAAACATATTCGCAAAGTAAGATTCAAACAATGCTTGGCTTCCAAAATCCATGTTGTCCCAATCCATTGGTTTCATTGAGTCAAACATGCTTTCAAACAATTGCTGTGCATACGTTTTTGCAGCTTCATCCGCAGCCTTGTCATTTTGTGAACTTTGAATGGCATCAATAATAAACTGGCCGAGGTTGAGATCATTTTCAGATGCATCAAGCGCTTCTTTGTAGGCAGTCACAAACTGTGACACAAACTCGGTAGCAAGGTTGGTGCCTTCGATGAGCCCCTTGTCGGAGAAAAGCGCCTGTCTCACGTTTTCAACTACGCCATATTGTGCTTGCGTTATTTCGTTTACAATCTGCGTAACGGACATTTTGCCCCACCAGTGCTCATCGTTCATATTTGGAATGAGCTGTCCAATGGTTGAGATAGCGCTTTGGCCAGATTTAGAATCATACAGTCTGCCAATATTTGCGCTCAATGCAGGATCATTGATAATATCATAGCTATTATATTTCTTCTGATCGGTTCGATACGCATCCATAATCTGTTTGATGCTGAGCTTGTTTGCTGCAGTTACTACACCGTTATAGCTCTGGGCAAGTCGATCCAGTTCTTCTCGCAGCGCTTTAGTTACGCCTTCCTGATTCTCCATACCGCCAGATACATTAGAGAGCGCCATGGCTAATGTTGGCGAGAAGGTCTGCAGCTTCTTCCAAACTTCTTTTAGCTGAGCCTCTTCTTCTTGCGTGCGGTTTGTGATGGAAATCAGCTTCGTATACTCGCTTTGGAGTTTACTCAAAGAGGAATAATTCGTGGTGATATCTGCTTGCTTTTCCTGAAGCTCCTGCAATTTCTGCGCTTCATCGTGCGCGTTCCTGTATGCGCCAACAAGTGTCACAACACCAGCCGTGATAGCAGCCAAAGTTCCTACTACAAGCGCCACCTTACCGCCAGTTAGGATTCCAGCAATATCGCTGATGCCTTTTGCAGCGCGAAGCGCTTTAACAACAGAGACAAGTTTACTAACCAGAAGCACAGCCGAGCCAACCGCAGCAGAGAAGACAAGGACATTCTTTGTTCCCTGACCAAATCCTGTTTCCATACCGCTTGCAAAATTATCTGCCAGTGAAGCCATCGTGTTATAAAAACTCTTAAGCGTTTCATTATCAAGGATTGTGGTGTACAAACGCTCAAGGGAAACGTTTAGATTTCCTTGTGCAGCAGCAACAGAATCCAGCCAGACCTCATACTTTTCTGTAACCGTTCCCGCTGATTCCATTGCGCCGGCCAGCAGTTCATACATTCGGCTTCCGTTTTCAGCACCCTTGGCCATGTCGCCCATCAGTGCCAAGAAAACGTTTTGCTGTTTTGTACCAGCCATTGTTGTTGCAATATAAGACTTCTGCGCCGCATCGAGCCCATTCCATTTAGATGCAATCTCATCCAGCACCACAGCCATGTCTTTCCACTGACCATTCTCAAACAGATTGATTCCAAGAACATCACCCAGTGCTTTGGAAATATCGTTGGCTCCTGTTGTCGTTCCATCATCATTGGTCGTGTAGCCAGTTTTCTTGATACTGTGCCAACGAGCAATAATTGTATTAAATGCAGTACCAATAGATGCCGCATCCTGACGTGTCGTTTCAGAAACCGTTGCAATGTATGCGCCCAGATGCTTAAAGTCCAAACCGAAAGCCGCAGCCGCTGCAGCAGCTTTCTGCATTGCCGTGCCGATTTCTGAACCGGACGAAGCGGATGCGTCGCCGAGATAAGTGAACAAATCAACAACCTCTTGCGCGGAAACGCCCATAGAGTTTGTGGACGCAGTGATCTGCGTAGCAGCTTCATCAAACGACTGGGCTGTAATCTTCGCATACATAGATGCCCACTTGGTACGAGACATCGTTTCTTCTTCGTCCAAGCCCTGACGCCAGAACTCAACAGCTGCTGTGGCAATATCAGTAGAAGAAATCTGGAGTTCTTTTGCAAGATTGCGATACGATTGGCTTAGCGCCTCAATCTGACTATCCGTCTGCATCGTAACAATCTGAATCTCGTTCAGCTTGTCAAAGTATTCTGTTGCATAAGAAATGGCATCAGACCAAATCTTACGAAGTCCACGCATAACCACATAGCTACGAAGCGTAGACAAAATTCGATTTGCTATCTGATCCTGAAGGTCTTTCCCTTGCCGGTCTTTGATATTACCTTTCTCTTTTTCATCATTTAACTGTTTCTCGTATTGTAACTTTAACTTACTGTTTTCAATTCCGGTCTTTTCGTAGTTATCAATATCGTCAGTAACTTTTTGTTCAGCGCTCTTGAGAGTATTGATACGAGCTTGAATCGCAGCACGAGTTGCATCGTTTGTGGTCGTCCCTAAACCGCGTTCTAAATTCTGCAATTCCTTCCGGATATCATACTGGCGCTTCAAAAGGCTGTTATATTCCTTTTGCTGTTCGGCTTTGCCCTTTGTATTATTTTTATCTCGTCTGGCAGCTTCCGCATCCTCTGCTTTCTTTTTCGACTTAGCATAATCTTCTGTCGCCTTGGCAAGTGCAACTACTTCGGGAGTTTCTTCTCTGTACGATTTAAGCGTTTCTACTAAAGCGTCGCGCTCGGCGCTTAGTTTGGTACGTTGCTCAGAGTCTTCTACTTTAAGTTTTGCCAGCTTTACGCGCACATCAAATAACTGCTGGTATACCTTGACCACATCTCCAACATTTGCATCCGCATTATACTTTGTTGCTCGTGTGGACTGTTCATCCAAATAATACCAAAGGTTATCATTTTTATCCTTGATACTTTTGAAGACAGCAGTGAGTTCGCCTTCTCCTTCGCGGTAATAAGTAACAAGACGCCGTATCGGATTCTCCGTATCTTGATCCTTAACGATGTCTTTTGTTTTGTACTCGCTTATATCACCCAAGCATTCCTTTACCGCCTCGTCAATGCCGGTATATGCCCGACCTTCTTCGCGCAGCTTGTTAATGAAATCATTATTTGTGGAGGATTTATTTTTTCTCTCGGTTTCCTGCTCGATCAACTTCGCAATTTGCGTATTAACAGCAATTAAAGCAGCTTTATAATTTCCATAAATCTTCTCAACTTTTTCTGTTTTCTCTGCCTCTGCATACCACTTATCCACATCAGAAATAAGTATTTGAAGCTGCTCATCCAGTTGCAAATACGCCCCAGAAGAAGTGGAGCCAAGTTTTGACATTGCCGTTGCAATCGTTTTAATCTGATCCACTTTGCCCTGCATCGCAGTAGCCAAGATAGAAGCTGCGTTTTGACTCATAGCCAATGCTTCGGTATTCATGGCGTCCTGAACCTTTTTATCGTAGGCTTCCGTGGCTGCCGATGCATCCGTCCAACATTGTCCCATTTCGCGTACAATAGACGCTTCTGTTTTTAAGTTATGATAACCGCCATCTGAATTGTCCAACTTGTCAATAAAACTTTGTACGGCATCTGCAGCCTCATAAAATTCACTTTCATATGTTGCAAACGTTGATGGATCAGCTTTGAACATTCCTTTCAAAGCATGCTGCATGTCTTCGATTTTGCCACGCATATCATCATAGCTCTGACGCATCTGCGCAGCTGCTTGAGCTGTTGCATTGCCAGTGGCGTTCGATAGGGTAATGACATTTTCCAGCAGATTATCCAGTTGTGCTGGAGTCATTTTCGCCAAGGATTTGACAAAGTTTGTAATAGAATCAGTTGTCCCGTTGATTGCTGTGCGCAGCTTATCAAACTGAGTTGTATTCAGCTTAATTGTTTTTAGCTTGTCTAGCGCTTTAATCATCTGATCGAACTTTTCAGTAGAGCCCGAAGAGATATTTACTACATTCTGAGACAGAGACTGCATGATCTCCATTAGGTTCGTATCTTTTACAGTGCCAAGAGACGTGCCAATGGCTTTAATCGATTCCGCCATTGTTCCCAATTTACTAGACAGCCCAGCAATTCCCTGACGAGTTGCTTGATTTCCGAGCTTGTCCAAAATGTCGTTAATCTTTGTAGGATCAAAATTTTCTAAAGATGAGAGGAAAGGCTTGATTGGATTGTCCTTTTCGTCTAGCTTAAAAAGACCTGAATTTAGTTGAGAACTAATAACAGCCAATTCATCTCCCAGCATTACAAGCTGGTTTGAATCCGGAGTCACATTAAAAATACCGCCCAGAGCTTCCTCCATGCGGCTTAAGGACTCTGTGATTTTTGCAACGTTACCATTGTCTGTCGCACCCTTGAATAGATCCTTCATTAACGGACGCAGATTTTGAACAGTTTTCTGCAACGATTTTAGTGCGCTATCATCTGCCAAAGAAAGAAGAGCTGTCTTAAACGTTTCAATCTGTTCCGTATTCAAATGAACTGTCAGATCTGTTTGTGCCAGTTTGTTCAATGCCTCTGCAACTTCATTCAGGTTTGTTACATTAACGTCGCCAAGAACCTTAATGCTGGTCGTAGTTCTCTCAATTACGTCAGGGTTAAGATTAGACAACCTCGTTAAATAAGAAGTTGCAAGTGCGAGCACACCATTTGGTGTTCTTGCATCATCATCGGTCATGGCTGCTACTGATTGATTTAACCGATCAATCATCTTATCAAGCAAACTGGTATCAAATCCTTCTTGGGACATGGAAGCCTTTAGATTCTGAGTTTCTATTTCAACCGCTTTTACAGCATCTTTCCATTTTGCAAATGCTGTTACCCATTCGTCACTCGATTTGTTATCAGAGTGAAACAAGTCATTCGCAGTTGCCTTCAGACTGACCATATGGTCTTTAATGTCCTGAATAGATGCAGAAAATTTATTGCCTGTCACTTCTTGTGTCGTCTCTGTTTGTACCAAAGAACCGAGCGCATTTACAAAGGTCGTAACTGTTGGCACATCAATACCGCTCAAAAGCTGTTCAAAGTTATTCAGCCCGACAGATTTAGAACCACGATCCATTAGCTCGTGCATCCCTGCAAAAGAACTGCTTAAAGTTTCGAACTTGTCAACAAGCGGCTGAATATTTACTTCGCTTCCAGAACCTAACTTTGTAATAATATCTGTCAGTTGTTGTAAAATTGAAACAGTTGTATCACCTTCGGGCAACTGCAAAGCTGATGCAAAGGCTTTTACCTTTTCAGGAAGCCCGTTAAGGGCCCTGCTTAATCGAGCAAATGCATTGGCATTGGCGTCAATATCCTCCCCATTTAGCATGCCAATTGCTTCAACGATGGCATTTATACTGGAAGTCAAACCATCTACAGAAGTAAATTCCTTCGCATAATCTGTTCAATAAGATCGGCAAAATAAAGAGCATCTCCATCCGCAGAATCAAGCCCAGAGTTTTCTGCCAAATAGGAAAGCGTACTATTTAGCATGTCAAAGAAATTTTCGGTTTGATTCATATTCGGAATCTCTGGCATTTGTATCGTGCGTCTTGCCAACTCAAAAATAGCCTGAGAAATTTCTATAATATGCTCACTTAAAGTAGATAGTTGCTCTTCGTGACCGACTCCAGCCATATCATTATAGAACGGTGCTAGTTTTTCCTTGCGAAAAGTATCCAAAGCCTCTCCCAGCTGATTTAATGAACCTTTTAGATTTCCAAGATGTTCAAGGTTTTTGGTAATCTTATTAACTGAATTTCCAAGTACTTCATAAGAACTGGCAGTAGAACGCAAATCGCCAAGCACAGTTCTTAAACTGAGAAAAGAATCTATTATATGCTGAATACTTTGACTAATTTGTTCTGATTCTTCTGAACTTCCACTAACTATTTCAAACGAGGCCGTTCCGCCATTCATAATCCTTTGAATCTCAATAATAGCATTCATAGTTCCCTGTACAACAGAAAGAACTGAATTAAAATTCTCTCCTATTAGATCGCCAAAGGAGTTATCCATGAGCTGCTGAATGTTAGACAGACTTCCGGATAGATTGGTCACTTGGGTCGTAACATTTTTTAAGTTGCTTTTTAAGCTAATAAGCTCCCCGGAGGCACGGCTT
>OGQO01001256.1_pt1 | contig 23896 bp, 24 predicted proteins | sample 1553241 | NCBI WGS metagenome assembly OGQO01 (sample SAMEA2579933, study PRJEB22360) | human gut metagenome | biome: human gut; feature: human-associated habitat; material: faeces | place: Denmark | collected 2008/2010
AATCCATAATCTGCTTCATCAATTCTTCGCTTTTATGCCGCATCTTTTCACCTTACCTTTCTATCGGAAACGTTGCGTTTCTGATAGAAATAATTATACCGAACAAATTTTCGTAAGTCAATATGTTTTTTTCAATTTTCCGAACATATTTTCTTTCATTCATCCTCAAATTCCATTTCGTTCATTTCTGGGAAATCCAGCAACTCAGAAACAGTCATATTGAATCCCATAGCAATCTTACGCAAAGTCTTCAGCTTTGGATTCTTTGTTTCTCCCCTCATCATACTATTAAGCGTTGATTGCGTAATCCCTGACAATGTAGCAAGTTTATTTGTCGTTATCCCTCTCTCAACACACAGATCAGTCAATCTCTTTATTATGGCATCTGAATACGTCATGCAAATTCTCCTTAAATCACAATATATATTCAGTATAAATGATTTCCCCTTTGTTTATTAACGGTGTACCGTTGACATTTCCGCAAACTGATGATAAATTAACGTTATACCGTTATTTACTTATACAACTTTAAGGAGGAATTTATCTAATGAGCAAAAAAGAACAGAAACTAAAAAAGAATCTCTATAAAGCACTCACAGAATATTTCATTCATAATGCTAAAAACAGTCTGTCTTCATCAGAAAGTATTCTGGATCAGCTTGCCTCTTTTCGCATGGAAACAGGATTACCTGCCGCACTCAGACAAGATAAAAAATATCAAAAAGCTCAGAAAAAATGCAATAAAGCCAATGAAAAAATACAGGATCTTAATCTAACTCCTCAACAATGGGACACTGTTGATGCCGCTATCACTGCTGAAAACATTTCATCTATAGAATATATACGGATTGCCTACAAACAAGGAATCATTGATGCATTTTCTATTTTACGAGAAACTCTTTAATATATTCATGTTAATCTAATCATTTGCAGACAATGAAGCAGGGATTTATCTCTGCTTTCCCATTTTCTTCTCTATTGCTTCTGAAACTCTAATCAAGCCAAATCGCCATAGTATCGGATAAATATATGAAACTCCTCTAATATCTCCAAGTGCCTTCGGTTTCTTCACTTCTTCTGAAATCCTCTTACTATTTTCAAATGCCAGCACCACACTACTCCAGGCAAGGCTCTTACTTTTCTCTCTTCGGTCTATCAGCAACTCTCTGTTATACTCTCCGTTTTTACCAACCTTTAATTTATACCGGAATGGTAATCCTGTTGCCGTTTTAAATGGATAATCCTGAAATGCAATAACAGCCTGCCACAGATTTTCTTCTGATGGTATTTCCTGTAGAAGCCGAACCTGCTCTTGTCGAATCTTATATGTCCGGCATCGCTCCGCATTTAGACTTATCTCTGCTGCATTATAAAGACCCTTAGTGTAGGGCAGATAGGAATGAACCGATGCTCTGGAAAGACCCGTGAGTTTCATAATCTCCGGAATCTTTTTTCCTGACTGATGCAGATCATTGATTTCTGTACATATATCTGATGTGAATACATCTGCAGTAATAAGTAGCTTGCGGAGTTTAAGCAGACTAATATTTAACTCATCTGCCAGTGATCTTAAAGAATCTGCCTCTTCATAGGCATCTCTTAACTCTTGAAGAAAATTATTAAATTGAAGTTTTGGATTGTATTCTGGTTTCTTTTTTGGTCTTCCTGCCATTTTCTAGCTCCTATTTCCGTGTGAATCCAATCGTCTTGCACCTAAAACAGAGGATTCCCTGCTCCGGACTAATGCTCCGATAGCTGTCCTCTGTTTCTTATTTTATTTCTTTCGCTTTCTGGAATATCCCAAATAATAAATGACACCACCTACTGCTCCACCAAGTGTATTATAGGTCAGATCCGATACTTGGAATGTTCCAAGATGAAATAATAGTTGAGTAAATTCTATCAGAAAAGAAAATACTGCTACAACTTTTGTGGCTTCCCAAACGGTTTTTCCAAATCTAATATTCTCAGATTCACCAAGTAATTCTTTTTGAAATGCCCATAACAGCAAAATAGAAAATGGAACAAATAACATAAAATTCTCTATAGATTCTGTTGTAAACTCTCCATCTTCATATAATCCCCATCCTCCCAAAAGCTTTCCAAGTGGATCAAACCATATCTCACGATTTAAAACTGTTCGGAGTAATATCATTGCTGTATAAAAGGCTAATACGAATGTCCGACGAAAATTTGAAGAACTTTTAAATGATCTCCACCATGTTCCAAACATATTTCGGATAATATTATTCTTTTTCCATCCATGCTCCTTACCATATAAATACAAGAACATTGTTAAAAAGGCAAGGAGAACGGCAGCCCAGAAGGGCTGATAAAGTGCTGATAATACATTATATGCTATTTTATTAAATATTTCGATTATCTTACTTCCCATCGTTCTCCTTTATTATTTATTTCAAATCTTCAAATAAATTCTTCTGATATACACCATCTTCTATCAGCTTGGCAAATGATTTCACTACATAGTCTTTATCCTCTTTATAGGTTACTCCAAACCATTTGTCATTCGTATCTAACACTTTTACAGAAACTTTACCTGCCTGAAGAAGTTCATCTATGTAGATTGGCAGTAAATACTCTGCTTTCAGAATATCTTTGTCTCCCATATTTGCAAAGAACTCTTTAAATCCATCTTCTAAAGTCTGCATGAATTCCGGTGTAAGTCCCCACATATTCATGGATGCGTAGGATTCCGCATTAATTGAAGTGAGCTGTCCATCGTTGTCTACTGCTGCACCCTCTGGAGTCTTAACAATATTGGAAGTTTCATGTACTGCTGTGAGATAGCCTTCCTCATTTGTCTCGCAGATACCTCTGGTAACGGCACCATTCTCACTTAACGTATTCTTTAAAATGAAACCTGCCATACAAAACTGATTGGCTTTTTCTGGTGTATAGCCTACAAGGAAATCATGAAGCTTAACAAATGCTTCCTTTCCATAGTAGTCATCTGCATTGATAACTGCAAATGGCTCATGAAGAACTTCTTTACAAGCAAGAACAGCCTGTCCTGTTCCCCAAGGTTTGGTACGGCCTGCTGGAAGTTCCACACCTTCTGGAAGTTCGCTTAATTCCTGGTATGCGTAGGCGATCTCCACATCAAGATTGTTGCAAATCTTTTCGATGCGGTCACCGATTGCTTCTTTAAATGCATCCTTAATATCCTTACGGATAATAAAAACTATTTTGCTGAAGCCTGCTTCGATTGCATCATGGATAGAATAATCCATGATGATTTCTCCATTTAAACCAACTGGAGCAAGTTGTTTGATTCCACCACCGAACCGAGAACCGATACCGGCAGCCATGATAACTAATGTTGTTTTCATATGTAAATCTCCTATCTTTTTTCTTTTAATTCTTCTAAATATATTTTAGCATCTTTTATAAAACTAATTGCAATCATTACAATAACTGCACCAATTGGAAAAGCAGCCACAATACTAACTGATTGTAAATTATTCATAGAACTCTCTGCGAACAATAATGCAATTGGAAGTAAAATCAATAAAATACACCACATCAATTGAATCCCTTTATTTGGTTGTTTTCCATCTTCTAAAATATGATAACTATAACAAGAAGCAGTCAATGCAATCGAGTCAAAAGATGTTGCATAGAATGCAATCATTGTTATTAACACAATAATCATAATAGCAGGTGCACACGGCATTGTCTTTATAATAGATACAATCATTCCATAAAGATCTCCATCTGCCAAATACTGTGCAATAAAATCTGCCTTTCCTGTTACCTGCATACCCATTGAATAATTTCCAAGTACAATGAAACTTGTCAATGTCGATCCAACACCAAATATATAACCACCCAAAATTGTCTGACGTACAGTTCTTCCTCGTGAAATACTTCCAATAAAAAACGGAGCTGCCACACACCATACCATCCAATATGCCCAATAATAAATCGTCCAATTCTGCGGAAAATTAGAGGTACGGAGTGGATCTGTAAATGTTGATAAGTCAATAAAATTCTGCATCATTTTACCTAAAGAAGAAAAACCTGTCTCTATAATATATCTAGTTTCACCTCCAAACAATAATACAAAAGCAATCAAACCGAAAAACATATAAATACACATGTTTGCTAATCTACTAATACCTTTAAATCCATGTAACAAGGAATATGTGTATACAGCACATGTAATTAAAAGAATTATAATATTAATTATTGTACGACTAATTGTAATATGAAATAATTCTCCGATAATAGTTGCCATCAATGGTGTTGCTACACTAAAAGTTGTCGCTGTACCAGCAAGAAGAGCAACTACTGCTAACAAATCAATAATACGTCCTGCCCAACCATCTGTATATTTTCCTAAAATCGGTCTACAAGCTTCTGAATATTTCTGGCGATTTCTTTTTCGCACATGAAGCATAAAACCAAATGCAACTGCCAACACCAAATAAAATCCCCAAGGAATAAAGCTCCAATGAAATAATGGATATACTCCAGCCCATTCTTGAATACTTCCCATTTCAGCAAGATGGGAATCTGTCGCATATAATACCCATTCAGAAAAGGAATAAAACAAAATATCAGCAGCAAGTCCACAAGTAAACATCATTGATCCCCATACAAAAAAGGAATACTTAGGCTTTTCATTAGGTTCACCCAAAACAATATTGCCATACTTTGAACCAGCAATATATAATGACAAAACAAAAATTCCCAAACCAATTACAAGATAATATGTGCCAAATGTATCACCAAAAAAGAAACGAATGTGACTTAATACAGTGTTAGACTGATCTGGAAAAAGAAAAAAAACAATACAAAGTGCAATTACTATCCCCAATGGAACTAACGTTATCATCCAATCTATTTTTCCATGCTCTTTTTTTATACTCATTTTATTTTTCCTCCAAATATTTTGTATAACTATCATCTAATGCAATCAATTCACTTAAATTATCTACCTCTATAATATCGTCCGCTTTCATTGGACGAATACCTAATTGATATTCTTCTGGATAACAGAACATCGCAACATCATCCCAATAAATCTGTCTATTATGTTTCTGCTCAAACTCTACTTCTAAATGATGCTTTAACTTCTTTCCATCTTCTGATGTCCACCTGGAAATACTGTATAACTGCCACCCCGTATTTCCTCCTGTTCGACTGCATGAAGTTACTATTCCATTTTCCACTGTCTGAATCCATTCATCTGTTTCTTCATCTGTCCAAACACTGTTATATCCAGAACGTTCAAATTCCGATGCAAGAATATCAGGATTATAAATAATCTGATCGCCATCCAAAATTATAGCATTTTCAATATAATTTCTTGCTACATAAAGCGATGCAATATTATTACAGGTATCATAATAGGAATTTTCAATCAATTTTAAACCAGGATATTCCTTTTCTAGTTCGACAAATTGTTCTTTCAAATACCCCACAACAACATAAATTTCATAAATTCCATTTTTATGTAGTCCATTGATCACCGTATCAATCATTCTGACTCCGTTCACCCTTACTAATGGTTTAGGTGTAGTCAATGTCACCGGATGCATACGGTTTCCAAGACCCGCAGCCATAATAATTGCTCTCTCAACTTTATACATTTATTCTTCCCCTCTTTCCTTTTGCTTTTTTAATTCATTCTGAACGATTCGATAATAGTCTTTCGCATAGCGATACTGACGCAAAGAATATTCACCAAACTCTACCCCAAGATTTCTCTTATACTCACACCAATTACTCCACAACAACCCGCAGGCAGCAATGTAGCAATAAATCTTAATTCTTATTTCATCATCACACCCTTCTGTAAAATAAGCAGCAATTAATTGGTCCACTTGACGTTTATTATAAAGCGAATAAATACAGAACATTGCTACATCCACATGTGGATCTTGCATTCCAGCATACTCCCAATCAATCAGACGAATTTCTTCTTTTCCATCTTTTTTTACAAAAAGGAAATTATCTGGTACTGCATCAATATGAGTTAAAACTTTTTCTACAATATGGGAATCTATATACGGTTTTAAGGAAAATACATTCTCCTTTGTTTTTTTATAATCCTTATAAACAGAAGGTACTCCATTCCACAGAGTCTCATAAAATTCTATCTGTCCAAAAATATCAAATTCATGGCTCACTTTCAGCTTCAATTCATGAAATGCTCGCAAGTATTTCATACACTTCTTAACATCCTCATATTCCAAAGGATTGCAAACTCTGGCACCCTCCAAAAATTCTGTAATTTTATATCCATTTTCTGGATTAATATACACAATATCATCACAAATATTCTTTTCTGCAATTTCATAATATACCTCTGCTTCTTGTCGCCGATTGATAAGCTGATCGGTACCCGCTCCTGGAATACGCATAATATACTTCTTTCCTTTGCAAGTAAACAAGAAAGACCGATTCGTCATACCTTTTTTCAAAACGGTAATATCAATCACCTCTTCAGCTCTGGCATCAATAGCCTTACAGATTACTTGAATTGCTTCTGTCTTCAAATGATTTGAATAACTATCAAGCTCTCTAAGCTGTTCATATGTATTAATTTCTACCACATCTGATGAATGAACGACCTTAGCAGATACTATCATTTTATCCTTATTATAAAGAGCTTCTTCCCAAAAAGACTCATCATATTTTGAACTTTCTGATAATTTTTCAATTTTATCCTTTACAATATCTGCAACGTCATCAACAAGGTACGCGATACCTATCATTGCATTCCCACCAGACTTTTCTGGAACTATTACCAATTCCATTTTTCTATTTACTCGAACATCACTTTCATTTTCAACCAAATCACTTACCATATACCATGAATATAATTCATAACGACTAAATGGATTTCGATCACACCAAATATCGCATGGAATTATATATGAATTATGTAAATAATCCTTTACCAATTTTAAAGAATGAAGATTATTTTTTACTGAATATTCTGAATTGACAATAAGTTCCACATTAAATTCGTCAATTAAATACTCGTATTTTTCTTTCATAAATCCCACAACAATATATATTTCCTTGATACCAACTTCATGTAATTGCTTTATTATACGTTCAATTAATGGCTCACCATTTACCTCCAGTAATCCTTTAGGAATTTCTGTATTAATTGGGACCATACGCATCCCAAATCCCGCAGCAAGAATGATTGCCCTTTGAGGTTGCTTTTTTCTAAATTCATCAATTGCTTTTTTTGTTGGTCTTATTTCCTCGTCAATATACTTATTTTTTAACAACTCCTTTAAAGAATGATTGACCACTCCCAAAGAATGTCCTGATGTTTCTGCCAGAATTCTTTGATTTATAAATGGCTCTATGTATAATGAATTTAATATATCACTTTCTTGTTTGTTCATATAAGTCTCCTTTTTATTTTTCATGAACATATCGTTACAACTTATTATAATAAAAAATTGATTATTACACGTTATTATTTCTTTCAGCCCATGCAGTTCTTCCTTTATTAGAAATTTTTTTCGCTGGTACCCCTGCTATCGCAATGTCTTCCTCATCAAATGATTTATTTACGACAGCATTAGCTCCAATTGCTATATTATTAGCAATTTTCACATTTCCTAAAACAACTGAGCCAACGCCTAATACTACACCATTACCAATATAAGGCACCCCCCCATTGTTTCCATGTGCAACAATGGAAGTATTTATATGCAACGAAACATTTTCTCCTACTTTAGCTTTTCCATTTATTAATATCGGCCCAACATGCATTATTTTAAGGCCTCGTCCACATACATTCTGTGGAATATGTATCCCCAATTTTGTAGACAGTCTTTTATGCCAAATATTAAAAAACACATATCTTATTTTATGATTAGTATTTTTATGATATTCTACATGTCGTAAAATCCACTGGTATCGCCAAATATAATCTTGCTCCCCTACTGGGAAAAGCATCCAGCTCATATGTACATTATCATATTTTTTTCTCTCAATATTCAAATATTCTTTTAAATCATTCTTACTATTTATCATAATATTTTATCCCCATAATTATTTGATTCCACACTTATCAACTGAAATACTGCTTTCAACTAAAAATTTATAGTGTTGTTTTAATTCATTCATACGATCTTTTAGTGGTGGAATACTCATATAATCTCCATATTCAATAGATAAAACTTTTTCATAATTTTTAGGAATTCTAAACTCTCCCATCTCCGTTTTATATAAAATAGTATCAAACACCATATTAGAAGGTAAGTCATACCATTCTGCAAATCTATCTGCGCAACAACATTTTTTTGAATCTTCTATCTTATATTTCTCTGATAACTTTTGATATTTTTCAAAAATTTGAGAGGATGAATAAAATATTCCTTTAATTTTATATATAAACATATTCCATATTTCTTTTTTTGAATCAGCTTTACAATGTTTAAAATTATATTTTTTAGCTTTATATAAAAGAGTTGTATTCACTATTTGTTTCTTTAATTTTTTTGCTTTATAATTATCATTCGGAAGTCCGGTCATAAAAAAAACATCAACATGTAAATAATGTGAATCATACCCATTTGGTGCTACTCTCAAAATCACATGTTCGCATTCTTTATTTTCTTCTATACTATAAAAGTAATATTCCTTATTCAAATCTTTCCGTAGTGCAACTATAAATTTTTTTCTTTCTGATACCGGCATTAATATATCAATGTCGTAATCCCAAGGAATTTGTCCTCCATCACGTATTGCTCCTAATAACGAACCAAATGCTATCTGATAATTAATCTTATTTTTTTCGCAAACTTCATGAATTGCTTGCAATGTGTTAGCTGCCTTTTTCTGATATTGTCTAAACTCTTCATATTGCTTTTCAAATTCTGCATAATATTCTGTTGAGTTTTTTACTTCTTCTATAAATTCTTTTTCATTCAACTCTATTATCTCCTTTATATTTTCTTATCTTTTTATCATTTTTTTCATTGTACCTAACGCTCTAAATAAGTCACTTTTATAGCATAGCAATGACATTATTCCAGTCACTATCATAGCCACCACACAAGAATAGATACCATCTATAATCCAATCACTCCAACTTGAAACTGTAACTTGAGGTAAAACAGATAATATTATATAAATAATAATCATATTCAAACACAACCATATACATCTCATCACAAATTTTAATATAGATCTATCAACTAACATATTTCGTGAAATAAATACTGCATATTGAATAGTCCTGAATGTATTTGCTACTAAAGTTCCAATTGTTACCCCAATTAATCCAAATTTAAACACTCCAATAAATGATATTGAAAGATTTAATATTGCCTCTACAAAAGCACCATTTTTGGTTTCTTTATATTTTCCCGCCGCCTGCACAGCTGTTAAATATGGTGCTCTTAAACAAAATAGTGCGTATGCTGCTACAGACAAAAGTGCATATGCTGGTAATATATATTCTGTATCATTAATTCCCTTTGTATAAAGTTTTATAAAAGGGAATATTAACATTGCTGCACACGAAAAAACAACAGATACAAAAGAAAATATTAAATACTCAAAAGTATTAAAATTCTCTTCAAATTTTTTTATTTCTCCCTTAGCCCATAAGTCTCCATATGCGCCTTCAAGCCCATTTGTAAATACATTCTGTAGTTTCCGTAAGCTTCCTAATACCAAACTATATACAGAATATACAGATACAATTTTAGGTGCAGTAAATAATGTCAATAAAAATATATCTGTGTACTGATGAACACAATTTGCTATAGAATGAGCCATAACATCCCCACGCTGTTCTAAAGCAGAATTATCTGGATCAATATCTTTAATTATTCCATATTTTCTTCGAACAACATAATTTAAAAGAATCGGGGTTGCTGCAAAACATATCGCACTTCCCAATTTAACTATTTGGATGCTCTGTCCACATTTAATAAGTAATACAGACACAAGTGTATTGGCAATTTTAGAAAATATTTGAATTACATTATATATATACATACTTTGATTAGCCATCAGAAATGTTTTATATGTAATACCAAAAAAGTATTCTGCAAAAGTTCCTATCCCTATAATAACTACTAATGAAGCTGATTCTATCCACGAAAAATCTTTTCTTACAATATATGGATAAATGAACATTAATGCACCCACATAAAGAATAAATGCCATCGCAACCTTTCTCATATATAATTCAGTTGCTTTTAAGACAGCACTTACCTCTCGTATTCCCCCATTTGCATTTGCTCTATATATCGCAACTCTAGTAGAACCACTTATTCCCAAAGTCAATATAGAAATATAATCTAAAAATTGTGTTATAGATGAAATCATTCCATTATAGCTAGATCCAAAGGCTGCAAGAATAAATCTAGGTAATATTAAGCCACAAATCATTGCAACAACTTCATAACTCATTTGTGCAATGATATTATAAAATGCTTTTTTTGTTCTCATTTTTTTCTCCGTAATAATGTCTAACAATTAATATATTTCGATAATATGAAACTATTTACATATATTATCAAAGTTACTTTTAGGAATACTTTTGGTTTAAGAAAATATAATTCCAATAATATAGCACCTAAAGTTTTTGAATCTTTTTATTTAAAACGTATTCAACTGTTTTATGTAAACAGTTCATGCAAAAGTAAATCAAAATATACAATTAAATATGTATTGCCTTGCCAAATTCATAATTTATACTTTCTGGTGCAAATTTACCAAATCCACTAGCTGGGAAAAATGTAATTTCACCAAAATATGGTCGAGTATTCACTTCATAGAAATCTATCCTGACAAATTTCTTATTTACCGCTAATTTACCAACTAAATCTTTCATTTTTTCAAAAGATGTCGGACAATCAATTGGATTTTTACAGTGAGGTTTCAATGGTAATCCTAAACCAGTAAAATTTTGATGAACCCAGTTCATATCAAAAAAATCAACTGTTTCTTCTTCTGATCTATTTTTTATTACTTGACAAAATAACGGTTGTCCATCAAAGCAATAGAATTTAAAATCTGCCAAATCTAAATTTTTATTTTTTACTAATATGATTATTTTTTCTGTTATTAGTATCTTTGTTGCCCCCCCCCCAAAGGAAGCCATTTTCCTAATATTTCATCCCACTTATCGTCCGTAAATTTTCCTAATCCTGATGCTGGATAAAAAGTCATTTCACCAAAATATACCTTACCATTTACATCATAGAAATCAGCTCTTAAAAATGGTTTATTATGTGCCAATTTTTGTGCTAACTCCTCCATTTTTTCTATCGTACTTGGAAGCTCTACATTTTTGTCATATTTAGGTGGATAATCTGCCTCTCCAAAAAACATTAAATTTTTTTTTGCATCATAATAATTAGCATGATGTTCGATAAAACGATCAAAATCAACTTTAAAGCATTTTACCTGCCCTCCAAAACAAAAGAACTTAAAATCTCGTAAATCTTCTGTCTTTTGATCTATCATATATTCCTCTGCAATTATTCTAGGTAATACATTCTTATACGGCCATTCTCTTCCCCACATATAATAATTATTTTTTAAAGATTTTTCTATTTTCTTTCTTGCCGCCTCAATATCAAAATTTTTTTTATCTCGGCAAATAACTAAACCACCACTATCATGTGTACATTTAAGAACAAATTGATTTGGAAGCTCATCAAAATCAATTTCATCAAATGAATTCCATATTCCCAATGTTTGAATAATATATTTTTCACCTATAATTGAAGCCACATATTTTTTAGCTTCATATTTATCTACCATTTTGCTATATTCCGGGTTTCTGTCATATAATTTCAGCCATTGTAGTTTTTCCGTAAACAATTCTGGGCTTTCCAGATTTAATTTTTTCCCAAAAATAGCCCAATATCGCAATTTCAAATATTTTTTATCCGACATCCAATTTAACCAACCTTTTGCAGCAATCACATCGATTATATGCCTAGGATTTTCTATAACTTTATTTACATTCATTTATATTCACATCCTTTATCTTAATTTACACAATATGTGTTATTTGAATATCTTTTATGCTACTTTTTAATACATCCATAATGATCCAAATTATTAAAAGCAAAATTTGAATATACTTGTTATAATAGGAAACTAAACCATATTCATTTACCATCAAAGCAACCAACATTCCAAGGAATAAAATCTCATAATTTGTAATTTTATTCCTATATTTTATTCCTCTAACAAACATCAATATATAATTCCAATAATACATAATTAGTCCTATTATTCCAACATCAACCAATAACTCTACATAATTATTATGAGCATAATATGAACTTGGATAGTCCGGATGATATACCATTAAAACAGCCCTGTAATTATCAATACCGTATCCCAGTAATGGTTTCTTTTTATACCACTCCATTCCCCATGAAATTAATCTAAATCTTATTACTGAACTAGAGTCTGCACCTGAAGTATTCCCCAACAACATAGCAATCATAGATTCAATTCGATTCCCCACCATATTATATAAAATCGGAATATTAATAATAGCAACATAAAGAATTACAATCAGTAGTAATGCAATCAATAGTTTTCTAATAGTTTTCATAAAACTATCTTTATGATTAAATATATACACAAACAGAACAGGTATACATACACAGAACAGAGCCTTTCGTGAAGATGATAGTATTACTACAATTAAATTTATTAAAAACAATAAAGTATATAAATATCTATTTTCTTTTACCATAATAAAGTATATTGCTATACAAGCTCCAAATGCTGCACATAACCCTAATGTATTACCACTAATTCCACCAACTGCTCTAACATTAGAATCAGCAAATGCGAACAATCCACCCGACACTATTACTCTAATCTCTAACATAACAGGTGCATATATACATGTTTTTAGAACGACATACATTCTATCTCTTCTATAATCAATTAAGTACAGCAATGCATACATACAAAGCATATTTATAAACAATGTTTTAGACATCGCTAATGCAAATACTTTGTTCTGCGACCATTCAATACTCACTGTTGCAAACATCCAAAAAAGGAATAACCACAAACTATATATATTCATCCTCCATTTATGTTTTTTTATTATTAACATTACAAATGTACCTATCAAGATAAGTCTTCCTATCTGCATAATTGGAGTTCCATCATCTGTAATAATTGCACACAATATATAAATTATTAAAACTAAATTAATTATATTAATCTTTCTTAAATTCATTTTTATAGCCTCTACATAAACAGCTCTTTATTCTTTCAATAAGAACGACTCCCATTCTTCAAATACCTGCCTGCTAGTTATTTTTTTTCTAAGTTTAAATGCTTCATTTCCTAATTTTTCTGCATAAATCGCATTTGTCATTTTATCAATTGCTTGAGCCATTTTTTCTACATTATTTACTGGCACCAGAATTCCATTTATCTCATTCTCTATGAGTTGTTTCGGCCCTCCTGAAGGACAGTCTGTTGAAATAACAGGCATTCCCATACACATTGCTTCTATTAAAATATTTGGTAACCCTTCATAATCTGAAGATAAAACAAACATAGCTGCATTTCTCATTTTCATAAGAACATCGCTTTTTCTCCCCGGTAAACTTACTTTATCATGTAATTTCAGCTTCTCAACGAGCTCTTCTAATTCCTTTTTTAGTTCTCCTTCTCCAAAAATTATAAGTTTATATTCTGGATGTTTTTCCGCATTCATTGAAAATGCTCTAATAAGCAAAGGGAAGTTTTTTTGTCTATCTAATCTTCCAGCTGCAACTATTACTTTCTCTCGTTCTCCCACAAATGGTTGCGGAATTCTTCTATCATCTACAGGATTTCCTAAAACAATCCCTTTTTTTTGAATTGATTTACTAAAAAAAGATTTTGCCATTTCTGTTTGGAATATTATTCCTCTTGCAAATGGATACATCATTTTTCTGAGTATTCTTGTTATTTTCACATCAGGCATAACCCAAGGATTATTTCTTTCAGACACATAAACAGGTATTTTTGTACCTCGTAACGCCAAAATAACATAAATTCCTATATCTTCCGGCATAGATAAAACAATATCCGGGGAAGCTTGCAAAATTATTTTTCTTAGCTCACTATATCGCAAAATCTTATCTACTAATTTATTTTTTGACTTTTCTCCAATGGGAGTTAATTTAATTTGTTGATTTAGTTCATATAAGACTTTTTCATTATTAATTGTAATAATATCGCAAATATTACCTTTATCATAAAAATAATTTGCTAATTGAGCGATAACTCTTTCAGCTCCACCTCCATGCATATTTCTTGTTACTATAATTATTTTTTTCATAATACACTCTCTATTTCTTCTAGTATTTAATAAAACTTATTTTCTACAAATTTCACCAAATTATTTATTAATTACAACAATAGTCCTTTTATAAATAATTCATACATTATTTTTGGCTAAAATATTTTTGTAATTGTATTACATTGGTCTCCAAGTCAAAACCAACTTCTTTTGCTTTATTTATCGCAGATTTCGATATATTATTTCTATCATATCTTTTTAAAGATACAATTTTTTCCTTCCATGCATTTTGATCATTTAATGGTAAAAAATAAACTAAATCAGTATAAGCACATTCTTTTGTGACCGTATCAGAAACAATACAAGGCAATCCTGCCATTTGCCACTCAACCACAACCAATGGTAACCCTTCATGTAAAGATGGTAACAGCATAACATCCATTGCCTGTAACATATCAGGTACATTACTAATTGAACCTGTAAAGCAAATATTACTATCTACATTTTCTTTTTTTGCTTTTGCCATTATCTCTTCCTTTGTCTCTCCATCGCCCATAAGATACATTTTTATAGATATATTTTTTTTAAAAAATTTTTTCATTAAATCTATCAAAAATATCTGATTTTTTTGTTTATTAAAATTTCCAACATGACCAATTGCAATTGTTTCATCAGAAATTCCTAATTTTCTCCGCATTTCTATACGTTTTTCTTCATTATATTTATACGCATTTACATTTCTGCCATTTTTAACTATTTCGAACGGTCGATTGCCATAAAGCCATTTTCCTGCATCTGTTCCACATGCTAACGCTTTAGTGTAGCTCCTATAAAACAAAGGACGTAATAATTTATCCATTTTCTTATGATCACAAGTAGTATTATGTGAATGTACCACTCTTATTTTACATCCACAAATCTTTGCAATAATTAATTCTATACACATTATTGAACTGCTTCCATGTATATATATTGCATCGTATTTTTCTTCTTTTAATAGTCCAATTAGTGCCTTAATATATTTTATAACACTTGCCTTTCTTGATGAGAAATAGTGAATATTGACACCAATATTTTTAAATTCCGCTATCAATTTCTTACTATACTCTCCAGATGCAATAAGATCTAACTGAAACTTATTTCTATCAAAATAAGAATAATAGTCTAAGATAACCGTTGAAATTCCTTCTCTTTTTTTTAGGCCTGAAGTAGTTATAGTTAAAATTTTTATTTTTCTCATTTACACATTCTCCATATATAATTACTACAAAGTTATATTAAAAGAATTTGAATTTCCACTTTGTATTCTAATTTTTCAATTTAAATATATACATTTTTAAACTATATTGTTACTTTCGTCTTTTGGAATCTTCATACAATTTTTCTACTAATTCTTCCAACCTTTCATTAAATTTTTCATTATTACTATTTATCTTACCATTCATTCCCTTTACTATCTGATCATAATTCTTTATAACATCTTCTAATGTTTCAATATCTTCTACTGGAATAATTGTTCCCATTCTCTTAGCTACATTTCGTGCAAACTCTACTTGATGATCATTTATATGTTCACCAAATTGGTGCTGACGAGGTACAACAATTGGGGTCTTCCCCATCTGCAAAGGCATAATAAAACTAGCAGGACCACCATGAGTAATCACAATGCGAGCATTTTGTACATTTTTAATCATTTGTTGATATGAAATCAATTTACCCCATTGACAATACTTCGGTTCATATGTGCTAAATCCTGTTTGAATAATTACTTCTTCTTGAATTTTATTATCTTTCCTTAGCTCATCTATTTTTTGAATCAGTCTATTAAATGGTTGTTCATGTGTCCCTACTGTTACAAAAATCATTGTATCTTTCTCCTACTTAAAATATACTACCAAAATTAACAGCTTTAGGATAAACCTTTTTTTGTTCATCCCATTGAACAATAAATTTATCAACAATAGGATACACCATTTTTCCTGTCATAGTAGGTTTATCAATTCGATCAAATACTTCAATATATATTAACTTTGTTCCCATCAATTTTCCAATATAGAAAAAAGGAACTGCAACTGCTGCTCCGCAAGAAATAATCAAATCAGGTCTTTCTTTATGCAACACATTCCATGCAATCTTCGTATTCTTAATAAGTGCTTTAATGCTACGATTAGTTGGATAATAACAAGGATACATTTTCTCATTTTCTAAAAGACTTCTTGCGTCTTCTTTATCAAACGTAACCCAAAAATGGTTCCTATCCTTCCAAAATGGCTTTAACATATATAAATGTGTTAAATGTCCGCCAGATGAACCGACTAAGCACACTTTCAAATCTTTTGTCTTTTTCATTTAACTCGCTCCTAACGCTCTAATCTCTCTCAAAAATATCTCTTGTATAAACTTTATCCTTCACATCATCAAGACAACTATCATATCTATTGGCGATAATTGCTCGACTATATTTCTTAAATTTAGCTAAATCATTAACGACTTTGCTTCCAAAAAATGTTTCTCCATTTCTTAATGTTGGCTCATAAACAATAACTGTCGCTCCCTTTGCTTTAATTCTCTTCATAACACCTTGAATAGAACTTTGACGAAAATTATCGCTATTGCTCTTCATAGTAAGTCGATATACACCAATCACAACTTCTTTCTCTTTACTTTCATCCCAGCTATCATTTGCCTCATACGCACCTGCAATTTCCAATACACGATCAGCAATAAAATCTTTCCTCGTTCTATTAGACTCAACGATTGCTTCAATAAGATTTTCTGGAACATCTGCATAGTTAGCAAGTAGCTGTTTTGTGTCCTTTGGTAAACAATATCCTCCATATCCAAATGATGGATTGTTATAATGTGTTCCAATACGAGGATCAAGACATACACCATTAATAATCTGCTGTGTATTTAACCCTTTCATTTCTGCATAAGTATCTAACTCATTAAAATAAGAAACTCGTAATGCCAAATATGTATTTGCAAATAATTTAACTGCTTCTGCTTCTGTGAAGCCCATGAACAATGTATCTATATCTTCTTTAATTGCACCTTCTTGAAGAAGTTCTGCAAATGTATGTGCAGCCTTTACTAAACGTGCATTGTTAATATCTGTTCCAACGATAATACGACTTGGATATAGATTATCGTATAATGCCTTACTTTCTCTTAAAAACTCAGGGCTAAAGATAATATTATCGCAGTGAAACTTTTCTCTAACACTTGTTGTATATCCAACTGGAATTGTGGATTTAATAACCATAATTGCTTCTGGATTATATTCGATAACTAATTTGATAACTGCCTCTACTGCGGAAGTATCAAAAAAGTTCTTTTTGCTGTCATAATTTGTTGGTGCTGCAATTACTACAAAATCTGCATCACTGTAAGCTTCCTTGGCATCCAGTGTCGCTGTTAAATTTAAATCCTTTTCAGCTAAATATTTTTCAATATAATCATCTTGTATTGGTGATTTTTTATTATTAATTAAATCAACTTTTTCTGGAACAATATCTACAGCATGAACCTCGTGATGCTGAGAAAGCAAAGTCGCAATGGATAAACCTACATATCCTGTTCCTGCCACTGCAATTTTTAATGAATTAAAATCTCTCATTTTTCTTCCCTTCTTTATTAAATACCTACATTTTGATTTACATATAAAATTCTTTATACCACTCAGCAAATTTTCGTAATCCTTCACGTAAAGTTGTTGATGGTTTAAAGCCATAATCCCTTTCCAATGCTTCTGTATCAGCATATGTCACAGGAACATCCCCTGGTTGCATAGGGACAAGTTCTTTATGTGCTTCAAAATCGTAATCTTCTGGTAAGACTTTTGCTCTTATAAGCTCTTCCTGAAGAATTTCTACAAAATCTAATAAATTCTCTGGATGGTTATTTCCAATGTTGTAAACAGCATATGGAGGAATTGGTAAGCCATCCTCACCATTTTTCTTCTCTGGTGCACCTTGCATTACTCGAACAACACCCTCAACAATGTCATCAACATAAGTAAAATCTCTTTTACAGTTTCCATAATTAAAAATTTTAATAGTTTCGCCATTTAACAATTTATTTGTAAATCCAAAGTATGCCATATCCGGTCTCCCTGCCGGTCCATAAACAGTAAAGAAACGTAAACCAGTTGACGGAATATTGTAGAGCTTTGAATATGCGTGAGCCATTAATTCGTTACTTTTTTTCGTTGCAGCATATAACGATACAGGATTGTCTACTTTATCTTCTGTACTGTATGGAACTTTTTTATTACTTCCGTATACAGACGAACTTGATGCATATACCAAATGTTCTACTGGATAATGCCTACAGCCCTCTAATATGTTATAGAAACCAACTAAATTTCCCTCTATATATGCATCTGGATTGGTAATTGAATACCTAACGCCTGCTTGTGCACCCAGATTCACAACTAATTCTGGTTTATATTTCTCAAAAATTGAATTGACAACTTCCTTATCCGCCAAATTTCCTTTAACAAAGGAAAAAGACTCACTAGAAGAAAGTTTCTCTAATCTATATTCTTTTAAGCGAACATCATAATAGTCATTCATATTATCAAGACCAACTATTTTTATTCCTTCTATTTCTTTTAATAGTCTCTCAGCTAAATTTGAACCGATAAATCCGGCCACACCGGTAATAAAGACTGTTTTATTTTTCAAATCTAAATTCTGCATATTACTAGCTCCTTTTATATTTATAACTTATCTACAGCTATCCTTTCGCAGCTTATTCTCTCTACAAAAACAAGCTGCTTATTGGATTTACATAGAACCATCTTTTCTAAATACAACCAATATTGTCTTCAATAATATTTTTATATCTAGCCCAATGTTCCAGTTTGTGATATACTCTTTATCAAGACGAACTACTTCTTCAAAATCGGTAATATCACTTCGTCCACTTACCTGCCACATGCCGGTGATCCCAGGCTTAATTGCCAGCCTTGCACGATGGTGAAGCTCATACAGATTCGTTTCTGAGATCAAGGGTGGACGAGTACCTATAATCGACATATCGCCACGTAATACGTTAAAGAATTGCGGAAATTCATCTAAACTTGTTCGTCTGATAAAATCACCGATTCCTGTCTTATGTGTCCCATCTGGAAGTATCTTATTTCCGATAACACGAGGATCAAAGTCCAGTTTAAACATCTTTCCATCTCCAAGTTTGTTATCTTTCATAAGCTCTGCCTTACGTTCTTCGGCATCCATATACATACTGCGGAACTTGTACATTTTAAATTTCTTTCCATTCTTTCCAACTCGCTCCTGAGCAAAGAAAATTGGTCCCGGTGATGCAATATAAATTGCCGGTCCGACAAAAATACAAATGATTCCGGTAAAAATACATCCAACTAATCCACCCGCAATATCCATCAATCGTTTTAACATTAACTGTCTGGTTGATGCATAATTAATACTTGTCGTAAGGACTGTGTAATTACCAACTTTTTCCACAAACTGTTTTTTTCCTGGAACGCTTGTAATCTTTGCAAGATTAAGATGAATGGTTACTCCTGTCTCTGATAATTGCTCAATTAACTCTGACGGATACGGAAGAACTTCTGAAACAACAATCAGAACTTCGTCAATCCATTCCTGACATACATACATTGCTGCAGTCTCTTCGTTGGCAACTACCGGAACTCCATGAATTTCTCTTCCAGTCCAGTCCGCATCAATTACAGCTACACCAGCCAATGAGAATCTGGCATAATTGTTTTCCTGCATACTTAACACTACTTGTTCAGCCACATCTTCTGATGTTACAATCAGTAGTTTACGTTCTCCGCCATCCTTCATCTGTTTTCGCAGAAGTTTTTTCCAAAGTTCTCTGACAACATACGTCATTACTAAATAAATTATTATGGTCAGCATCAATGTTAATCTTGAAAAGTCCTGCCCTTCCTGAAGCAGGAATAAATATAAAACCGCTAAGGCACCTACCATAATCGCATGATTTAACGTAACTACAAAATCACGATAGTATCCTCTCTTTAACACGCTTTTCATGGTGCCATATGCAAAAATCATAACCAGATCTGCCAGTTCAAGGAAAACTGCCATATTTCGATAAATAATTATTTCATATGGATTAAATCCATATCCGCTAATTGCATATGCCAGAACATACGCTAATTGCAAACAGATCATGTCTAAGATTATAAAATCTGTGTGTTTTAACCATCCTTCAGAATCTTTTCTATACATAGATTTTTTTCTTTCCCCTTCCATTTTTTTGTAATCTATCTGTTAATCTACAATCGTCCCCACAATTGTAGAGATTGCCTTCATATTTGAGTGATTTAAAACTAGATAGGATTATTGCTACACAAAGAAGAGCATTAATCCAGAATATGTTAAGATTTGTTGAGATATGTAATTCCGTCCATAGCCATACCCCGAACACAAGTAAGCAGCACATGAGAATCACATTTTGAATATTTAGATATGCGATATAAGAATTTCGATATTCAGTTTTCTTTTTCTTTTCATTCCCATTAATATGTACTGGGGTATCCATCGTACACTTTCGTTTTGATATTCCTAGCATTTCATATCTCCCTTACTGTACCCCCCCCCGACAAAATCGAGGGCTACTTTCTTATCTCTTTTTTCTCATTTATTTCTTATATTTTTCTCCAACGACAGATAACCTGTGAACGTCTTTTGAGGGACATCCGCAGGCTCAGCCACTACCTCCTATTATTTATGATTCTCATTTACTTATTTATGATTGGGTCAAATAAGCATCCAGGAAACCACTTTATTATATATATTCCCGCTGGAAATACGATTGGTTTCCTTTAATGACAAATCATAAGAATCATACTAAGGAACCTAGCTAAGCCAGCGAAAACCCTGTAAAATCAAGCTTTTTCTCGGTTGGCTCTATTATACCGCCGACTCCCTTCAGTACATTAAGGAACTGCGGGAATTCATCCAAGCTCCAGTCACGGATGAAGTTTCCGACACCTTTTTTGATTGTGCCGTCCGGGAGCTTCTTGCTGCCGATGATTCGAGGGTCAAAGTCGAGCTTGAACATCATGCCGTCCTGCACACGGTTTTCTTTCATGAGTTCGGCTTTGCGTTCTTCGGCATCCATGTACATACTTCGGAACTTATACATCTGGAACATCTTTCCGTTCTTTCCGACACGGGTCTGCTTGAAGAAGATTGGCCCCGGTGACTGGATGTAGATGGCCGGTCCTACAAAGATGCAGAGGATTCCGGTGATAATGCAGCCTGCAAGTCCTCCTGCAATGTCCATCATTCTCTTTAAGATGATCTGGCGGCGGCTTACGCTGTTAATACTTGTTGTGAGTACAGTGTATGTTCCGAGATGTTCTACGAACTGTTTTTTGCCGAGTAAGTTCTGGGACTTGGCAAGCTTCATATGTACGACAACACCCATCTCGATGAATTTATCAAGAAGTTCTGCCGGATATGGCTCGCTTTCTGGGATGTTGATAAATACTTCGTCCACCCATTCGCGGCATACATATTCAACCAAGTCGTCTTCGTCGGCTACAACTGTTACACCGTCGATGACGCGGCCTTTTGCCTTTTTATCCAGGATACATACTCCTGTAACGAAGTAATCGCCGTAATTCTTATTTTTAATGTTGTCTATAACGGTATCAACGATATCTGATACGGTTACGATAAGGAGAGAACGCTTTTCGGCTCCGCCAAAGTATTTGCGGAGGCAATTCTTCCAAAGACAGCGCAGGACGTAACTGAGTAATAAATACAGCGCTGCTGTATACCCAAGTACAAGTCTTGAATAATTCTCTGCTTCCTTAAATGTAAATAAATAAAATACGGAACATAAGGTGATGAGACAGGTCTGTTTGACCGTCATAACAAATTCCTGATAGAATCCACGTTTCAGTACATTCTTCAGGGAATCAAAGAAAAAAATTACCACGATATCCATGAGTGCGAGGCTCCACATCATATCACGGTATAAAGAATTCGCCAGTACATCAAGCGACCCATGTCGCATATTGAATGCAAGCGTAAAAGAAATCCATAGACATACTACGTCTAAGATCATAAAATCCAGGTGCTTTAGCCAGCCCTGTACACTTTTCTTATACATATACTTTCCCCAATCCTGTTTCTTGTGCTGATTATCAAATGAAGTAAAAGAATTTCCATCCCCGCGAAATCCAGTCCTTCTCCTTTATCTGATAATCGTTTTTCTCATACTTCTTCTGCAAGTAATAATTTGGATAGAATTCCTATCCTGAATGTAAATTAAAATATTCCGGAGCTGCTGTAACTTCTTCCTATTAAAAGTCAAAAAGTATACAACTCTTCATAATGAATAAAGTATACCATATATTTCATTTTTGTTATATTCCTAAATATGCCTAATTTCGACGTTTTAATCTAGTTATTTTTAGTAAAGTCAGACTATATTTTTAATTTTCCACCAAAAGTTTACTTCATTTTGTTGCTTTGTTGTCAATTTTTTACTATTTTGTATACAGGAAATGGAATGGGCAGGGGATTGGAAATAATTTTTAGAAATTTTCCTTAGAAATATTAAAAGTATCGTTTTCAACGATAACATTCCTATAGTGGACTGTCCCATTGATTTTTAAGTTACAGTCCACATGTATTTGCAAAATACTTTCTGTAAAATAAAATAAAGGAGAATGCTTAACTGCATTCTCCTCTTCTACAATTTATAATTATTATATTACTTATCTCCCATTATACTGATAACTAATGCCCTTCACAACATATCCTGCCGCTGTCTTTTTAAGCTTCAGTGTTGTTGTTCCAATATTGGTTCTGCCTTTCTCTCCGTAGATTCCATATCTGTTCTGTGTCGTTACTGTGTAGGTATTCTTACCAGTACGTACAACCTTTTTAATCTTATAATCTGGAATCGTATCTCCGAAGTCTCCGCCACAGTACATGTATGGATCTTTATAGAACTTACTGTCGGAGCTACATACGAACATTGCCTGATTCTTATTTTTCTTGCTGCTCTTAATCTTGCTGACAGAAGCGCTCTTACCAAAAAGCTTCTTAGTCTCGGAACGAAGCTCCTTCGCTGTATAGCTGTAGTCACCTTTGTAATTATATCTTACGAATACGGCGATGGATAACTTCTGATTATCGTTAAGCTTCATCTTTACTGGCTTGGTAGTGGACCATACGCTTATGTTCATCGCTGTCGTATATGCTGTCATCTTCTTACTGATATCCTTTATCTGACGATTCCCTGCCATCTGTCTGGTCACATCTGCTGATGCTGCCTTTGCATGTACTGGAGCAAATGGAATAAGTGTTACTATCATGAGTAATGTGGCTAAAATTGTACTTAATCTTTTCTTCATAGGGAATCCCTCCTGCCTTTTGAACTTGGAATGTGGTGTGGATGATACGCTATTTAAATGCTTTTTTAATGTGCTTTAAATGCTATCTTCTGTACTACATTTCCTATAGTTTTATTATAATATTTTTGCTGTGGAAGTACCATAACAGAAGTGTTATTTTTCTTTACAGGTGGGATAAGAATGTATAACAAAAGTGTTACAAAAATAGGAATTTGCTGCAGGCA
>OGQO01001271.1_pt1 | contig 23728 bp, 19 predicted proteins | sample 1553241 | NCBI WGS metagenome assembly OGQO01 (sample SAMEA2579933, study PRJEB22360) | human gut metagenome | biome: human gut; feature: human-associated habitat; material: faeces | place: Denmark | collected 2008/2010
CAGCACCTGCCAGTACTTCTGACCGGCTTCCTTGAGCCAGTCGGCGAATTTTTCGGCTTCTGCTCCGAATGTGCCTATGCCATACGGGGACGGCAGGCTGGAAATGTGCATTAGTATTCCGCAGCTTCTCATATAGCCTCCTTTTATTTGTCAGGGGTCATATCGACATGTTCTTCAAGTATTTCGTCCACGAGTTCCTCCTCGGCGATCTCTTCCTTTTCAGCCTCGGGGGTGAGTGATATGAGCTTCTTAGTCCATATCCCGGATTTGTAGAATATAACGGACATCACCGTAGCGACAACCCAGGCTCCCGGCCAGGAGTACCAGATGCCGGTAACGTCGTTCATTGCATTGGAGAGTATCGCGGCGAGGACAACGCGGAGTATCAGGTCGGTGAAGGTCGCCGCCATGAAGCAGCCCATGCTCTCGCTGCCGCGGAGGACTCCGTCGCAGAGGAGTTTCAGGCACACGATGAAGTAGAACGGAGCGACTATCCGCAGGAAGTTGACGCCGGTATCCATGGCGAGCTGCGAGCCATCCTCGTTCATGAACAGCGACAGCAGCGGCTGATTGAGCAGGAAGAACAGCAGGAAGAAAACCAGCGCGGTAGCGAGGGAGAAGATAAGCACCGAGCGGAATCCCTGCTTGATACGCTCCGGCTTGTTTGCGCCTATGTTCTGCGCGGTGAAGCTGGACATGCCGTTTCCGATGGTGGTGAAGCAGGTGATGGCGAAGGTGTTGAGCTTAATTGCCGCGGAGTAACCGGCGACGATGGCGGAGGAGCCGAAGCCGTTGACCATATACTGAATGAACAGGTTGCCGACGGAGATGAAGCTCTGCTGAAGCACGCTGGGGACTGCGACCTTGCATATATCTGCGAGGGCGGCTCCGCTGAACAGCCTGCCGCCGGAAATGTTCATGGATTTCACGCGGCGCAGCAGCAGGAACAGCGCGAGCAGGCATGCGGCTCCCTGAGCGATGAAGGTAGCCCAGGCGGCGCCTGCGACTCCCATCTGGAACGGAATTATGAAAATGCAGTCGAGGATAACGTTGCCGATGGAGCTTCCTATGAGCAGGTATAGCGGGGTCTTGCTGTCGCCGAGGGAGTTGAAGATACCCGTGACGACGTTGTAGATAAACAGGAACACGAACCCGCCGGTGTAGATCATGAGGTACAGGCAGCCGTCGTCGAAGATGTTGTCAGGCGTCTGCACCCACTGCATGAAAACTCCGCTGAAAAGCACGCCGACAACGGTGAGCACCGCGGAAAGCACGGTGCCTGAAATGAGCGCGGTGGAAATGCAGGTCTTGGTCATCGGCATGTTGCCCGCGCCGAAGTGCTTGCTTATGACTACCGAGCAGCCTATCTGGCAGCCGACCGCCACCGCCATGAAAATCATGGTTATGGGGTAGCTGGCTCCGATGGCGGCGAGGGCGTCCTCACCGGCGAACTTGCCCGCGATAACGCTGTCCGCGATGTTGTACATCTGCTGGAACATAACGCTGATGAACAGCGGTATGGTGAACATTATCAGCGATCTTCCCGGGCTGCCTACTGTTAGATCCTTGTTCATTGATATTGCTTCTTTCTTCTGTGTAGTATTGCAGCGGTCTTTGAGCGCCGCCTGATGAGATTATAACATAAAATACCCACAAAGTAAACTTTATTATAACTCATTCAGCGTTTTTTGGGCAGATTTTGCATGAATGCGACAAAAAAACACTAGACAAATAAAATTTTTTGTGATATCCTATAAACGTAAACATAAGGGGACGCTGTAGTATCCCCGGAATATAAAATGATGAGAGGATAAACCTATGAACAACATTCCTGAAATCAAGCTCGGCATAGTTGCCGTATCCCGCGACTGCTTCCCCATCGCTTTATCAGAAAGCCGCCGCAAAGCCATCGTAAACGCTTACGGCGAGGGTATCTACGAATGTCCCGTTACCGTTGAGAACGAGCTTGACATGCTGAAGGCTGTCGAGGACGTAAAGAAGGCGGAGTGCAACGCTTTAGTAGTGTTCCTCGGAAACTTCGGCCCCGAGACCCCCGAGACCCTTATCGCAAAGAACTTTGACGGCCCCTGCATGTTCGTTGCAGCGGCAGAGGGCGACGGCGACATGATCAACGGCAGAGGCGACGCTTACTGCGGCATGCTGAACTGCTCCTACAACCTGGGCATGCGCCACCTCAAGGGCTTTATCCCCGAGTACCCCGTTGGCACCAGCGACGACATCGTAAAGATGATCAGGGACTTCGTACCCGTAGCGAGAGCCATCGTAGGCGTAAAGAACTTAAAGATCATCACCTTCGGTCCGCGTCCGCAGGACTTCTTCGCATGCAACGCTCCTATCAAGGGCTTATACGAGTTAGGCGTTGAGATCGAGGAGAACTCCGAGCTGGATCTGCTGGTTTCCTTCAAGGAGCACGAGAACGACCCCAGGATCGACGGCGTATGCGCTGATATGGCAAAGGAAATGGGCGAGGGCAACTATTACTCCGACCTCAACAGACGCATGGCTCAGTTCGAGCTGACCCTTTTAGACTGGGCAGAGAAGCACAAGGGCTCCAAGAAGTACGTTGCATTTGCAGACAAGTGCTGGCCTGCGTTCCCGTCCCAGTTCGGCTTTGAGCCCTGCTATGTAAACAGCCGCCTTGTAAGCCGCGGTATCCCGGTATCCTGCGAGGTAGATATCTACGGCGCGCTGAGCGAATACATCGGTCTGTGCATTTCCGCTGACGCAGTTACGCTGCTCGATATCAACAACTCCGTTCCTCAGTACATATACGACGAGGACATCAAGGGCAAGTACGACTACGCCCTCACCGATACGTTCATGGGCTTCCACTGTGGAAACACACCCGAGTGCAAGATGTGTTCCACCCGTGCGGTCAAGTACCAGCTCATTCAGCACCGCCTGCTTGAACCCGCTGGCAGCGATCCTGACTTCACAAGAGGCACCCTCGAGGGCGACATCGCAGCAAGCGATATCACATTCTACCGCTTACAGTGCGACAGCGAGGGAGAGCTTCGTGCATACATCGCAGAGGGCGAGATCCTCGATGTGCCTACTCGTTCCTTTGGCGGCATCGGCATCTTCGCTATTCCTGAGATGGGACGCTTCTACCGTCACGTTTTAGTTGAGAAGCGTTATCCGCACCACGGCGCGGTAGCGTTCGGCCACTACGGAAAGCTCCTGTTCGACCTGTTCCGTTACCTCGGTATCAAGGACATCGGATTCAACCAGCCCAAGGGCATGCTGTATCCGTCCGAGAACCCCTTCGTTAAGTAATAAGTAATATTCGGATAAAATTACAGGGTCGCAGAAATGCGGCCCTGTTTTTGTATTTCATCTGCTGAAAGGGAGAGGGGGGCTTGTTAAATTCGGAATTAGGAATTCGGAATTCGGAATTATGGTGCGCGCTTCGCGCGGTTTTTAAATTGTTGGAAGTTGAAATGTTGACAGGCTGTTGATTTTGCGGCTGGTCGCTGAGGTTTTAATTAATTTTTAATCTCAACAAAAACGGGCAGACCACTCAGTCTGCCCGTCATTTGAAATAACCCGCCGAAGGCGGCACTGAAATTCCGAATTCCTAATTCTGAATTCCGAATTAACTCAAGTATCCGCATTCCCGCATGGAGTTCAGCACCTGCTCCGCGCGCTGGTCGGCAAGCTCCTGGGAATTATCCGGGGAGTACACGCTCGGAGCCTGCGGGATACCCGCAAGAACCGCGCACTGCTGGTCTGTTAGCTCCTGCGGCGGGACTCCGTAATACCCCATGGAAGCCGCGTAGATCCCGTAATAATTGCTTCCGAAGTAGATCGTGTTGACGTACAGCTCGAATATCTGCTCCTTGCTGAGCTTATCCTCCAGCTCGAACGCCGTGAACACCTCCGCCGCCTTGCGCTCGAAGCGCTTATCCTGCGTGTAGTAGATGTTCTTTGCGGTCTGCATGGTGATGGTGCTCCCGCCCTCCGCGAAATCCATCGCGGCGATGTCGTGGAGCAGCGCCCGGACTATCGCGGAAGGGTCGATGCCGCTGTGACCCCAGAAATCGCGGTCCTCGGTGGCGGTGACTGCATTCACATAGAATTCCGGGAGTTCGTCGCAGCTCACGAAATGCTCGTCGGCGGAAGCGTCCGCGTAGACCTGCCGCACAGGCCTTGCCTCGATCGCTTCCGAGTGCATGTTCCACCCGAGCACTGCGAACACTCCTACCGCCGTCAGCGCCAGCGACAGCAGCGATATAAGTACGAGCAGGATCACCCGGATAACTATGTGTTTAGCCTTCATCGTTGCTCCTTTCCGTTTTTCTGAGTATCGCGTCCGTGAGCCGGAACACCGCCCACAGCACTCCGAAGCACGCCCCCGCCGGGACTGCCGCCACCGCCAGCAGGGCGAAGCACAGTCCCCGTACAGCGCGCCTCATCTGTTGTTTCCGCTGACTATCCTGTAGTAGCTGCGGGAGGTCAGCGCGTATACCGCGACATAAAGCGCGGCGAACACCGCGAAGCATATCAGCGTAACTATCGCGAGGAATCCGGCGTCCCTCATGCTGAACAGACCGAGTATCTTGGTCAGCAGCGGGAATGCGAACGCCATGTGTATCCCCGCGGCGATAAGCGGCGCGAAGAACACCGTCAGCACCTGGGAGTTCACCGCGCGGCGTATCTCGCGGTCGTTCATGCCGACCTTGCGGAGAATGTCGAACCGCGCGCGGTCGTTGAAGCCCTCGCTTATCTGCTTGTAGTACATTATAAGCACCGCCGCCAGGATAAATACCCCGCCGAACAGTATTCCAAGGAAAAACAGTCCGCCGTAAAGCCCGAGGAACTCCTCGTGATCGCGGGCGCGGCATTCGGTTTTGATCCTCTCAAAGTGGAATGGGAACTCCACGTCTCCGTATTCCATTTCGTAGTAGAGGTCGAGCTGGGAATCCTCGCCGCAGTCAAGGTCGAAGCAGTAGTAGTACACAATGTTCGAGCGCATTCCGCCGTACTCGTCGGTGAGGCGGTTCTGATAATCGTTCAGGCTCTCGAGGTCTGACCAGTCCTTCACGAAAAGGTATATCGTGTCGTAGATAGTCGCGGAGTCCGTGCCGGTTATCGTGAACTCGCCGAGCCGCTGCGTTATGCGGTAGCTTCCCCAGTCGTCGAGCTGGATCTCGTCGCAGCCGAAGCCCTTGCCCTTGAAGTACGCCGCCGCCTCGCCGTCCGCGAGCTGTATATCAGTGCCGTAGAGCGCGTTGTAGTCGGCTATCGGCACGACGTACACCGAGCGCAGGTCGAGGGAAACGTCGTCGGAATTCCCCCGCGCCATATCCAGGCGGTTTCCTATCACAGCGCCGGAAAGTTCGGCGTAGGAGTAGGCAAGCACGTTCTTCGGGGAGGCTCCGTGCTTTTCAGCAAGCGCGCCGACGCTTTCGCGGAACGCCGGAATGTCCTCCTCCGGAAGACCGTACGTCATCGTGACCATATCCCGGGGATAGCGCTGGCGGAGTATCTGCTCCTCGCCCGTGTAAAGGCAGATAGTGGTGGAGAGCGTCACCAGCACCATCGTGCTGAGAATGCATATCGAAGCAAGCCCGGCGCCGTTCTTCCGCATGCGGTAGGACATCTGCGACACGGAGATGAAGTGGTTGGTCTTGTAGTAGTACCCCTTATTCTTCTGGAGCACCCTGCACAGCACCACCGAGCCAGCGACGAACAGCAGGTAGGTCGCGGCGATAACGAGAATAACAGCCGCCATGAATGCGAGGATGGCGCTGAGCGGCTCCTCTATCGTGATCGCCATGAAGTACGCCAGCCCGAGCATGAGCGCTCCGAGGACTGCTGCGAACCAGTTAGCCTTCGGGGGCTTTTCGCCGGAGTTCTCCGAGCGGAGAAGCTCTACGGGCTTCGAGAAGAACACCTGCCGCAGAACGTTGAGGAAGATCAGCAGGAAGATAACGGCGAACACTATCAGCGAAGCGGCGGCAGCCGGCCCGCTGACGGAGAACTGATAAGCCGCGTCGCCCTGCACGATCTTGACCGCGAGCAGCTCCGCGAGCTTTGAAAAGAGGATACCGGCGCCAAGCCCGAACACCATGGAGATAACGTAGACCATCAGCGTTTCCCAGGTCATGACCCGGGCTATGCCGTTCTTTCCCATGCCGAGAATGTTGTATAGCCCGAATTCGCGCATGCGGCTCTTTATCAGAAACGAGTTGGTGTAAAACAGGAAGATCGCCGCGAACAGAGCCATGACCACCTTGCCTATGACTATCAGCTCATGCATGATGTAGCCGCCGGCCATCGCGCGGAGCATTTCGTCGCCGGAGAGCGCGTCTGTGATGTAGTACATCATCACCATCAGCGAGCAGGTCATGATGTACGGGACGTACAGTCTGGAGTTCCTGCGGATACCGCCGGCGGCAAGTCTGAAATAGAGCTTCATTCCGCGCCCTCCCTCTTTATACGGAGGCTCTGCGGCTCTCCGGAGGAGGACAGCAGCGTGAGCGCGTCGGTTATGCGGCGGTAGAATTCGTCGTCGGAGCAGTTCCCGCGGTAGAGCTGGTGGAACACCGCGCCGTCCTTTATGAACAGCACCCGCTTCGCGCGGCTCGCCGCCTTCGCCGAGTGAGTCACCATCAGTATCGTCTGACCGCGGCGGTTTATCTCTGCGAAAAGCGCGAGCAGCTCGTCGGAGCTTCTGCTGTCGAGAGCGCCCGTCGGCTCGTCCGCAAGGAGCAGCTTCGGCTCGGTTATCATCGCCCGGGCTGCGGCGGTGCGCTGCTTCTGACCGCCGGATATCTCGTAGGGGTACTTGTCGAGCAGCGCGGATATCCCGAGCAGCTCCGCAGTGGAGTTCAGCTTCGGCTGCATGGCGGGGTACTTTTCGCCCCTCAGCACCAGCGGGAGCAGTATGTTGTCCCGCACCGTGAACGTATCCAGCAGGTTGAACTCCTGGAACACGAACCCCAGATTGTCCCGGCGGAAATCCGCGAGCTTCGATTCCTTTATCTTCGCGAGGTCCATTCCGTCGAGGATAACGCTGCCCCCGGTCGGCTTGTCGAGCGCCGCGAGGATATTCAGCAGCGTGGTCTTTCCGGAGCCGCTCTCGCCCATTATCGCGATGTATTCCCCCGGCTCCGCAGTGAAGCTGACGTTCTTCAGCGCTTCCACGCGGTTTCCGCCGAGGCGTGTGGTGTAGGTCTTTCTGAGACCTGTTATCTCTAATATCGGCATTTCGTCCTTCCTTTCCGACAGACACGGCGCGCGGTGGTTTTCAGGGGAAGGTCATGTTCTGGAGTGCGCGCCGTTTCCGTCTGTATTTATTCTAGCATTTTCCCGGAAGGACCGCAATCGAAACGGCTTACATCTGTCTTACACTTTTGTAATGCCGCAGGGCTCATTCCCGCAGGTCGACCCCGCTGCGCCGCAGGTCGATGAAAACCGACGTGCCGCCGCTGCTTTCCGCCGATATCCTGTGACCCAGCCTGCCGCATATCTGCCTGCAAAGGTACAGCCCCAGCCCGCTCGCCTTCATGTCCGACCTGCCGTTGCACCCGGTGTAGCCCTTCTCGAATATCCTCGGGAGATCCTCCGGGGCTATGCCGATACCGGTGTCCTGTATTTTCAGAACGTCGTTTTCGCAGGTTATCGTTATTCCGCCGGCGCGGGTGTACTTCACCGCGTTGGACAGCACCTGCCCTATCACGAACAGCAGCCACTTTTCGTCGGTCAGCACCATGCGGTCGAGCCCGCTCATCTGGAGAGTCAGCTTCTTGCGAATGAACTGCCCGGAAAACCTCCGCACCGCGGATTTTACGATGTCCTCCAGGCGGCATTCCTTTATAACGTAGTCGGTGTCGCTGCTCTCGAGCCTGATGTAGCACAGCACCATCTCAACGTACTGCTCTATCCGCGTCAGCTCCTCGGCGAGGGAGCGGCTCTCCGGGGAGTCCTGCTCCGCCAGCGAAAGCCTCATCGCCGCAATGGGAGTTTTTATTTGGTGCGCCCACATCGTGTAGTAGTCCGTCATGTCGGAAATGCTCTGCTCGTAGTGCTCCTGAAGCTCCGCGCGGCTGCGGAACAGCGCCCTGAGAAGCTCCGCGCAGCCCTCCTCGGCGGCGTTCTGCGGCTCCGGGAGGTTATCGACGGATACGGTTATTTCGTCCTGGAGCTTTTTCAGCACGGCGCACCTCTGCCGGAAACTCAGAAAATCGGCGCAGCCGAAAGCAAGCGCCAGAACTCCGCATATAGCCGAGGCGTACCCGACCGCGCCCATCGGGACTCCCCCGAGCCAGAACACCACGCCGAACACCGCCGCGAACAGCAGGAAAGCCGCAATGACCCTCCGCCGCGCGTAGAGATACGCCCTCATGCGACGATGTACCCCATGCCGACCTTGGTCGTGATGAATCCCGGAAGCCCGGCGGATTCCAGCTTTCTGCGCAGCCTTGCGACGTTGACGGTCAGCGTGTTCTCGTCGATGAAGCAGTCGGTCTCCCAGAGCTTGTCCATCAGCTTTTCGCGGCTGACGACCTTTCCCTTGTTCTCCATCAGCGTCTGGAGTATGCGGTACTCGTTGCGGGTCAGCTCAACGCGGTTCTGACCAACATACAGCGCCGCCTCGGAGGTATTGAGCTTTGCGCCGTTGTGCTCGATAACTCCGACCTGCTCCGCGAAATCGTAGGTCCGCCGTAGCAGCGCCTGTATCTTCGCGGTCAGCACCGACATGTCGAATGGCTTCGCGATGAAATCGTCGCCGCCCATGTTCATCGCCATTACGATGTTCATGTTGTCCGCCGCCGAGGATATGAACACCACAGGGACCCTGCTGTTACGGCGAAGTTCGCTGCACCAGTAGAATCCGTTGTAGAAGGGAAGTGTGATGTCGAGCAGAACAAGATGCGGTTCGTATTCCGCGATTTCGTCGGCTATCCGCTTGAAATCCGACGCAGTGCGCACCTCGAAGTCCCACGCGGACAGCCCCCGGGCGATGGCGGCGGCGATGCTTTCGTCGTCCTCTGCTATGTAAATTCGGTACATTGTTGCTCCATTCCGTTTTTTGTAAAATCAGTATAGTGAAATTATAGCACATTCACGTCATTTCGTCAACAGATAAAATACCGCGTCAGCAATTGATTTTCGCTTCCTTTTGGTATAAAAGGAAGCGGGGCGTGGGGTGGAACCCCACACTCCGCGCGGGAGCGCGGCAAGAAAATTCATAATGGTATAAAACTGTGGGGGAAAACTCTTACGTTTCTCAGACAAACTTCGTTTGTCTCCCCGACCCACACCCCTTTAGCGCTTTTGAATCGTTTTACTGCGCGCCAGCGCGCAGAGTGTGAGGGCTTTGTTCTGTCGGTCAACCCCTCTGGCGCTTCGCGCCACCTCCCCCACAGGGGGAGACACCTCACGCTCCCACTTCCTTTTGTAAGCAAAAGGAAGCGAAAACCAGTACGCTGCGCGGAAATTATGAACTTTATCGATAGCCTGAGGGGGAGAAAACCAAAGTTTCTCCCCCTCGATTATTAACTTAATATCCGTAGTCAGCGGAAAATCAGATCATGCTGTCTTCCCAGCACTCCGGAGCCTCAAGGCCGAACATCTTGATTACTGTCGGAGCGATGTTTGCAAGGCCGTACTTGTCGGACGGCTTGATCTCGAACTTCTGATCCTTGTCGTAGATGATGAACGGAACAGGGTTCAGGGAGTGAGCAGTTCTTACCTGGATCTCGCCCTTCTTGTTCTTCTCAAGCATCTCGTCTGCGTTGCCGTGGTCTGCGGTGATGAGCATTGTAACTCCGCACTCGTCGCAAACTGCCTTCAGTCTTGCAAGACCCAGGTCAACGGATTCAACGCCGATGATCGTAGCGTCCATGCTGCCGGTGTGGCCTACCATGTCGCCGTTCGGGTAGTTGCAGCGAATGAAGTCGTACTTGCCGGACCTGATAGCCTCGATGAGCTTGTCGGTGATCTCAGCGGACTTCATCCAGGGTCTCTGGTCGAAGCTTACGTTGTCGGACGGGATCTCGCAGTAGGTCTCAAGCTCCTCGCTTACCTTGCCGCTGCGGTTGCCGTTCCAGAAGTATGTTACGTGGCCGTACTTCTGGGTCTCGGAGATAGCGTACTCGTTGTAGCCAGCCGCTACCAGCACCTCGGTCATGGTGTTGGTGATCTCGGGCGGGTTAACCAGGAAGCGTGCCGGAAGCTTCAGGTCGCCGTCATACTGCAACATGCCTGCGTAGCATACGTCGGGCTTCGGACCTCTGTTGAAGTGGTCGAACTCTACCATGTCGAACGCCATGGAAAGCTCAATAGCGCGGTCGCCGCGGAAGTTGAACAGGATAACGCTGTCGCCGTCAACGATCTTGCCTACAGGCTCGCCGTTCTCGGCAATTACGAATGCCGGGAGATCCTGATCGCTTGCTACGCCGGTCTCAGCGCGCAGAGTGTTCAGCGCGTCCATCGCGGTCGCGAACTGTCTGCCCTCGCCGCGTACGTGCGCGTTCCAGCCGCGCTCTACCATCGGCCAGTCAGCCTGGTAGCGGTCCATTGTGATCTTCATACGTCCGCCGCCGCTTGCTATCCTGCCCTCGAATGTGCTGTCGTTCAGTTCCTTGAACAGATCCTCGAGCTGCTCGATGTAGATCTGCGCAGTCTGCGGGGGAACGTCACGGCCGTCCAGCAGGGCGTGTACTCTTACCTTGGAGATACCCTCGGACTTAGCCTTCTTTATCATGTTGAACAGGTGCTTGATGTTGGAATGTACGTTGCCGTCGGACAGCAGACCGATGAAATGCATGGTGGAGTTCTTGCTCTTTACGTTAGCAGTCAGTTCCTTCCATGCGTCGGATTCGTACATCTTGCCGCTCTCGATGCTCTCGTTAACGAGCTTTGCGCCCTGAGAGTAGATCTGACCGCAGCCGATCGCGTTGTGACCTACCTCGGAGTTGCCCATGTCGTCGTCGGATGGCAGACCTACCGCGTCACCGTGCGCCTTGAGGCGGGTGTTGGGGCAGTTAGCCAGCATCCAGTCGAGGGTGGGGGTGTTAGCCTCGCCCACTGCGTCGCCGAGGTGGGTCTTGGAGAAGCCAACGCCGTCCATTACTACTAATAATATCGGTTTCTTTGCCTTCATAGAAATACTCCTCACAAATAAAATTCGGAATTCTTAATTCGGAATTCGGAATTACGGTATCCGCTTCGCGGATATATCTAAAAATCGGCACAAATTGATGAATACCTCAGTCCCTGCGGTATCACAAATGCAGCAAATTTGAAATCCGTCCCGCGAAGCGGGACACATTCATTCCGAATTCCGAATTCCTAATTCCGAATTATCCTATTAGCCGTTTACTGCTGCGTTGATGATGGTTGTGAAGTCAGCAGCCTTCAGGGAAGCGCCGCCGATCAGACCGCCGTCAACGTTGGTCTTGGAGAGCAGCTCAGCAGCGTTCTTTGCGTTCATGGAACCGCCGTACTGAACGGTGATGGTCTCAGCTACGTCAGCGCCGTAGAGCTTAGCGAGGGTAGCGCGGATAAATGCGCAAACTTCCTCAGCCTGGTCAGCGGTAGCGGTCTTGCCGGTGCCGATAGCCCAAACAGGCTCGTAAGCGATAACGCACTTCTTGAGGTCGTCAGCGGAGATACCGAAGAAATCAAGCTTGATCTGGCGTGCGATAACTTCCTCGGTGATGTTGCACTCGCGCTCCCAGAGAAGTTCGCCTACGCAAACGATGGGCTTCAGGCCGGCAGCGAGGGCAGCCTTTGTTCTCTTGTTAACGGTCTCGTCGGTCTCTGCGAAGTACTGACGGCGCTCGGAGTGACCCAGAACTACGTACTCAACGCCCATCTCAGCCAGCATGTCAGCGGAGATCTCGCCGGTGAACGCGCCGCTCTTCTCGAAGTGGCAGTTCTCAGCGCCGATCTTGATGTTGGTGCCTGCTGTTGCAGCGAGTGCGGTCTCCAGGTTGGTGAAGGGTACGCAAGCTACGATCTCAACGTCCTTAACGTCAGCTACCATCGGCTTGAGCTCCTCGAGCAGTGCCTTAGCCTCGGGACGGGTCTTGTTCATCTTCCAGTTGCCGGCGATTATAGCCTTTCTTACATTCTTCTTCATATTGATATTCTCCTTGTAATTGATATTCTCCTTGTAGTTGTTGAGCAGAGCCTCGACTGGAATGCCGTTTATCGTCATTCCGTCAAGCTTGCAGTTCGCGATGTCCATGCCCGAAAGGTCGCACCCGGAAAGCTGCGCGCCGGACAGATCCACCATCGTGATGTCCGCGCCCCTGGCGGTGGATCTCGTCAGGCTCATGCCGTCGAGGTTTACCAGTGAGCCGGAGCAGCCCTGTATGTCGCATTCCGACACGGTTCCGCGGAACCTGCACCGATATATCCCACCAGCGCCGATGTCCTTTTCCGCAATGCTTACTTTCTCGTCCATAAAAACACCTCAGTTAAAACGACAACAGGCGGATACCCGTAGATATCCGCCGCGTTTATCAGAAATTACTTATCCTGAATAGCGTCGATGCCGGGCAGACCCTTGCCTTCGAGGTACTCGAGGGAAGCGCCGCCGCCGGTGGAGATGTGGCTCATCTTGTCGGCGTAGCCCAGGTTGATAGCCGCGGTAGCGGAGTCGCCGCCGCCGATGATCGTGGTAGCGTCAGCAGCTGCGAGAGCCTCGCACACAGCAACGGTGCCCTTCTTGAGAACAGGGTTCTCAAATACGCCCATCGGGCCGTTCCAAACAACGGTCTTAGCGGTCTTTGCAGCCTCAGCGAACAGCTCCATGGTCTTGGGGCCGATATCCAGACCCATCATGTCAGCCGGGATCTTGTCGGAATCAACAACGGAAACCTCGATCGGAGCGTCGATAGGATCAGGGAATGCCTTAGCGATAGTTGTATCAACAGGCAGGAGGAGCTTCTTGCCGAGCTTCTCAGCCTTCTCGATCATCTGCTTGCAGTAGTCGATCTTCTCGTCGTCAACGAGGGAAGTACCAACCTCATAGCCCTGAGCCTTCAGGAAGGTGTAAGCCATGCCGCCGCCGATGATGAGAGTGTCGCACTTCTCAAGCAGGTTGGAGATAACGTTCAGCTTATCGGCTACCTTAGCGCCGCCGAGGATAGCAACGAAGGGACGAACGGGGTTCTCAACGGCGTTGCCGAGGAACTCGATCTCCTTGTTCATCAGGTAGCCTACAGCGGTCTCCTTCATGAACTTGGTAACGCCAACGGTGGAAGCGTGAGCTCTGTGGGAGGAGCCGAATGCGTCCATTACGAAGATGCCGTCGGTCAGGTCAGCCAGCTCCTTGCTGAACTCCTCGCCGTTCTTGGTCTCTTCTGCGCCGCGGAAACGTGTGTTCTCAAGGACTACGATCTCGCCGTCCTTCATCTCAGCAACAGCCTTCTTTGCGATGTCGCCTGTTACCTTGTCGTCCTTGGCGAAAACTACCTTTGTATTTACAAGCTCAGCCAGTCTGTCAGCGGCAGCCTTCAGGGAGAACTTCTCCTCCGGGCCGTTCTTCGGCTTGCCGAGGTGAGAGCAGAGGATAACCTTTGCGCCGTTCTCGACCAGCTTGTTGATGGTCGGGAGAGCTGCGGTGATACGGTTGTCGTTGGTGATCTTGCCGTCCTTCATCGGTACGTTGAAGTCAACGCGGACGAGCACCTTCTTGCCCTTGACATTCAGGTCTTCTACATTCTTCTTGTTCAGTTTGCTCATGGTTATTATTTCCTTTCATAGTGAAATATTGAACATACTTGGTATAAAGTACTTTCTAAGCCGCTTTCCGTTCTGGCGTCCGGACTTTAGCTCCGGGCTGTTGAAATCCATCGCGAAGCGATACCGAAATTCCGAATTCTTAATTCCGAATTCCGAATTACTCTCAGTACAAAATACCCTACAGATTTATTTTACTATATTTCTGTAAAATTTGCAAGCCCTTTTTTATATATTTTCTGCATTTTTCGTGACCTAATTGTGTTCACAATGCCTATACGTCCTCCGGGGCGCCGTAAAATCCGGCGGCGGAGCGCATTTTTTCTTCCATCTCCTGGGCCTCCGGGAGCAGGGAAGCCGCTTTCAGCGGCTCCCCCGAGCGGAAAAGGTCGGTCATGGCGCTGTAGTGGGAGTACAGCCCGTACAGCGCGAGGTTCCCGGTGGAGCCCTTCATCGTGTGGACGCACTCCAGCGCATTTTCCCAGTCGCAGGCGCGGCATAGTTCCGTGAGCTTTGCGATGTCGTTCGCGCGGATATAAATTTTCATGCAGGAAAAGTAGAATTCCTCGCTGCCGAGGAAGCGCTCCTTTGCGTTTTCAGAGTCGAAGCCCAGTTCGCGGAGCTTATGAAAATCAACCATGCCGTGCCTCCGTTCACTCTGCTGAGTCCTCGGCCTCGTCCGCTTCGTCCGCGCTGATGTTGGTGGTGAGCCACTCGCTGTTCAGGCGGCACAGCAGGCGCGCGTCGATGTATGCCTGGTCGAGTGTCAGAATGGTCTGACCCTGGTAGTTTCCGGACTGGGTCTGCTCGACGACCAGCGCAACGTCGGGCTTCTCCTCATCCGTCAGGCACAGCGGGAGCATAAGCGACATCGTGTTGCACTTCGGGAAGTAGGACGGTATCGCGGTCTTATAGTTGCGGCTGACGCGCTTCTTGGCAAGCTCAATGGAGTCGCGTATGCGGTTCTGGATACGCATGAACAGCCGGTCGTTGCCGCTCACTATCTCGCGGAGCTGCGCGTAAAGCCCGCGCTTTTCATAGCCGTCGGCGGAGCGTATCTTCGCGGCAGCTTCGCGCGCGTCGGGACAGTCGGTGAACTGCTCCTCGAGGAACTCCAGCGGCAGGCGGCTGATGTTGTCTATTATTATGTGGTCGAAGTCCGGAAGGAGCTGCTTCGAAAGATCGAAGAAGAGCTGCTCGCCGTGCTCGAAGTACACCGCCGGCTGCGGGAGCGGGCTGAAATAGTTGACTATCTGCTTGCCCAGGGTGCGGTTGGCGGCGGTGCAGAATCCGGTGAACTTCCACTCGGTCTCGCAGCCCGGCTCGTTGGGTGCGAAGCAGGCGTAGATGTCGTCGTAGTGCTTGTCTACAAGTCCTGTGTTGAAGCACGCGAATTTCTTGTCGCCGGAAATGCACACCTTGTTCTCCCGGGTCAGGCGGTAGAAGGTGTATTTGATATACTGTATAAGTATATGGTGGTCGCTGCGGCCGGAGCCTTCGAAGTCCCAGTTTTCGGCGACAGCCTTGTCGGCAAGCTCCGAGAGGAAGGAGTTCCAGGAGCCGAGGTACGCGAAGTTCTCAAGCTGGCGTCCGGGCTGCACCGTGCGCGGAACGGAGTCGCGGCTGATGGTGTCGACGAAGCTCAGGAACCACGCCCTGCCCTCGTACGCGGAGGGCTTCAGGGTAAGCTCAACGTAGTTGCCGTCGGTGCGCTGCCAGCGGCAGGGGAAGATTATCTTGCCGTCGTAGAAACGTATCTTTCCGGTCTCCTTGGCTTTCTGGAAGTCCTCTGAGATATCTCCGCGAAGCTCCGATATATCGCGGAACACGTTTATGCGCTCAAGGTACTGCGCGAGTATCATCAGCGGTTTGGACGGCAGGTTGCAGAAGTCCTCGAGGTTCCCCTCGGGTATCTCCACCTCGCCGGTCTTGCCGACGTCCGCGGCGTTGACGGCGCGCGGAGCCTCCGTGCGGAACGCGGATACCCTGGGTCCCGCGGGAGCCGCCTGGTACTTGTCGGAGCGCCTGATGGTCACCATCACCTGCGGAACTCCGCCGAGTACCACGTCGCTGAGCTCCAGGTAGTCCATCTGGGCAAGCAGGTCCTTCATTTTAAAGAAGCCGAAGCGGCTGCGGTCGATGTGGTTATCCGAGAGCAGCTTGCTGACAGCCGCCATATGCTGCGGGATATCGTACGGGAAGTTTGCAGTGAGCAGCTTGTATACTTCCTCCTTGTCCTCCTCGCTGACCGGCGTGGGCTGGACGGAGGGGCGGTGGAAAGTCTGTACAGTGCTGCTGTATATCTGGGTCTTTTCAAATGAGAAATAGAGGCTTTTTCCGCGGGGGCTGATGTTCTTTGTGATTATTCCGTTGACAAGGTAGCCGTCGGTGCAGTAGCCTATCGGGAACACGTACCGGTCGTACATGAAATCTAGCTTTCCCTCGTCCTTTGCGCGGGAGAAGCTCTCGTATATCTCCTGCTTCATCTCCTGGACGGTCAGCCCGGTGCCGAGCACCTTTGTCAGCGCGTAGAGCGACTGCTGCGACATTTCGATGATGTCGTCGTTAAGTATGATGTTCTTGTTGCCGAAGAAGCTGTCGGCGGGGTGTCCGGATTCGCCGGAGCCGTGCCAGCGTTTCACGATGACGTATGAATCCTCGTTGTACCTCGGGGTGCCGAAAAGGTCGGGCGCGGCTTCTATAAGCTCGTGGAAGTCCGAGACGCCCAGCTTTTCCAGCGTGTAGCCGTTGGTGGCAAGCCATTCTTCAACTCTTGATATGCGGTAAACTCCTTCATCGGGGAACTGCTTGAAAATGCAGCTTCCCAGCTCCTCTGTAAGTTCCTTGGTAAGCATTTTTATCCTTTCCAATAATAAATTTATTCATGTGTTTCTGTGGCCTCTGCTGTAAAATCTTCTAGGTCCTCAATATAGTCATAGTCTTCATATGAGATATAATTTACCATTTCTGTAAGCTCTTCAACGTCCTTGTCCTGCTGGAACAGCCCGTCTATTTCCAGACGGAAGCTCTTCATTCTGCTGTCTGAAACGAAGCTGAAATGAGACACCGGTATACTCATAGATTTGTATGCGGCGATAACGGTGCGGCATTCCTGAGCGAATTCACGGGCGCTCGAATATGTACCGCTGAACTCGACGGCGACATCGACGATATCCCCTTCTGAAAGCGTATCCCAGGACTTGTCCGCGCCGGAAGCGAGGTCTGCGTTAACCGTGAGCGTTGAGATATCCGCGGTGCGGCACAGTTCCTTGTAGCTCTGCTGATAGATCTGCGCGGCAACGACCCTTCCGCTCTGCTCCTCGCGTATCTCGACGCCCTCCCTGTTGAGCGCCGCCGAAAGAATGCACCCGGCGACCGCCACGGCAGCCGTAATGCAGACGCAGGGGACGTGTATCCTCAGCCGCCTGCCGGAAACGAACCAGCTCAGCAGAAGTTCCGCGCCGACGAACACCGCCGATATCGGAGCCAGCTTCGCGATAAGCAGGAAATCCGGGCTTCCCGAGAGCAGCACGCACATCGTCACGATCCCGAGGAATACGAGCGTCAGCGCGAGGCTCACAAGACCGGCTCCGCTTTTTACGGTTCCCATCGTGAATTTAAGCGCCCTCTGCGGGAGCTTCTGCGGCTTTTTGCGCGGCGCGGAGCTTCTCGCTCCGGTCTGCTGGAGCACCTTGTCGAGCGCGTCGAGTATCTCCTGGTCGCGGCGGGCGGTCTCCTGCTGGGCAAGCTCCGCCTGGCTCAGAATGTCGTCCTCCGGGAGCGCGCCGGGCATGTCCGGCATGCCAGGTATTCCGGGCGTTTCCGGTATGTCCGCAGTATCTGGCTGAGGTTCCTGCGATTCCGTTATCTCTTCGGTGAACTGCGCCGAGAACTGTATCGACGAAAGCTCCGGAGCGGCTCCGTCCCGTGGCTCGGTTCTACCTGCTTCTTTGGTTGGAACAGCCATTTTTTTGACCCTCCTCTCTGTAATGTGATGTCAATTATGTGAATTATGCCTGGCAGACTATACTCCACCACATTAATTATAACAAAATACGCGTGCCCTGTCAATGGGAAAAAAGCCGAAAAACCGCGCGGTCAGGGGAAAGCTGTAATTTCAGAACCGTTTTGAAGCGGAAAAATATAGAAATCCCCTTTACAAAATAAAATAACTATGTTATAATAACAATGTTATTTAAAAGAGGCGATACATAATGAGACAGGAAACGGCGGGCGTGACCGAGGCGCTGCTTGAGAGCGCGAAGAAGGAATTCCTGAAATACGGGTTCCACGACGCGAATCTCCGCAGGATATCCGCGGACAGCGGGGTCAGCACCAACTCGATATACACGCGGTTCGGGGACAAATCCGGGCTGTTCAGCGCGGTGGTGAAGCCTGCGGCGGACGGTCTCATGGAGATATACCTCGGCAGCATATCCGAAGCCTCGGTGTGCGGGAGCGCAAATACCGCCATCGACATGGGGAGCGACGGCACTGAGCAGGTGCTGAAATACATCTACGACAACCTGGACGCGTTCCGGCTGATATTCTGCAATTCCGCCGGCACGGAGTACGAGGACTATTTCGACCGGCTCGCCGAAACCGAGGAGAAGTTCTACCGGGAGTTCGTCAGGAAATACGCGAAGGAGCCGCAGAAAATAAGCGATTTCTTCATACACGTTGTCTGCCGGACGGGCTGGCAGTACGTGTTCGAGGTGGTCTCCCACGATATCCCATACGAGGAGGCGCAGGGCTTCATGAAGAGCATTCGCGAGTACAGCTTCGCAGGCTGGAAGCGCGTCATGGAATGACGGAGCGCGTATCGGTCCATATTTTAAAGCAGTATCCGTACTGCTTTTTAAATAGCATGCGGTTAGCTTAATCTAACTTAGAAAGATAAGAGGAGGTCTTGCTGTGAAACAAAAGAAAAGGAATTCGTTTGCGGTGCTCGGCTACACGAAGAACATGATGGCTCCGATGGTGGCGTTCACTGCTGCGGCTAACGAGATATTCGCGGCGCTGATAATCGCGCACCGCAGGAGAACGGTGGACGGCGTGGACAAGATAGTCGTGCTGAAGGACGGCAGGGTAGCCGAAACGGGCACCCCTGCGGAGCTGAAAAAGGCAGGCGGAATTTACAAGCACATGGCGGATATGCAGCTCAGTTCAGAGCAGTGGAAATACCAGTAATGGAGGAAGAATATGAGTAAAAAACCGGCGCTTTCGGGCGTAACAGAAACAATGCTTCAGACGATATATGCCCGGGCGAAGGAGACCAAGACACGGGGCGCGATCAAGGACAGCAAGGCGGTGGAGATAATCGACAGCCTGGATTACGACTTCTCGCTTGCCGACAAGGATTCCGCGATGCACAACGGCGTTATCGCCCGTACCATAGTGCTCGACAGGCTTGCGGGGAAGTTCCTGAGGTTGCACCCGGGGGCGGTGGCTGTGAACATAGCCTGCGGACTTGACACGCGCTGCTACCGCATGAAGGGGTACTCCCACTGGTACAACCTCGACCTCCCGGAGACTATCGAGGTTCGCAGGAGCATACTCCCGCCCACCGAGAAGATAACCCAGATAGCCATGTCCGCAATGGACGACTGGGGCGGCGAGGTCGCGGAGAACGGCGTTCCGGCGCTGGTGATAATCGAGGGTCTGACGATGTACCTTTCCGAAGCTGACGTGCAGCGGATATTCTCGGTGATCTCAGCGCGGTTCGGGAAAGCGCAGGTGCTGGTGGAGGTCATGAACCCCGCGGTAGCAAAGCGATTCAGGGAGAAATCCATCGAGGGGAGCAAGGCGAAATTCACCTGGGGCGTGAAGAACGGCGCGGCTCTGGCGGAGCTGGTTCCGGATTTCACCCTCGTGGGAGACCACAGCCTGACCGAGGGAATGGCGGAGTTCATTCCGGCGTATAAGGTGCTGGGGAAGATACCGCTGGTTCGCAATATCTCCAACAAGATAATCGTGCTCGAGAAAAGATAATATGACTGAAAGCCCGGTGACGCATGGCTCCGGGCTTACGTGCTTTCCCGTTGTTATAATCAACATATTTTTCGGTTAGTTTTGTCTAACCCTTTGTTCAGTTCTACAAAACGCGTCTATTAACGCGTATTTTTTCAGTTTTCATATTGACTTTTGTAAAATTGATGCTATAATGAACACATGAACATTTGTTCAAATGATGGTAATTATGAAAGGAGCTGTGGTCATGTTTGTTGATATCAGCGATATAAAGAAGAGCTACGGCGCGGGCGAAAGCAGGGTCGAGGTGCTGAAGGGAATAAGCTTCGGCGTGGAGAAGGGAGAGTTCTGCGTGCTTCTGGGACCGTCGGGAAGCGGCAAATCAACGCTGCTGAACATCATCGGCGGGATAGACGACGCGGACAGCGGCTACATCTCGATAAACGGCGAAAAGATCGAGAACATGAAGGAAAAGGCGCTGACCGACTACCGCCGCAGGCACCTGGGCTACATATTCCAGATGTACAACCTTATCCCGAATCTCAACATAAAGGAGAACGTTGAAACCGGCGCGTACCTCAGCGACCACCCGCTTGACGTGGACGACATACTGAAAACCCTGGGGCTGTACGAGCACCGCCACAAGCTGCCGTCCCAGCTTTCGGGAGGTCAGCAGCAGAGGTGCTCCATCGGCAGAGCCATCGTGAAGAACCCGGATATACTGCTGTGCGACGAGCCTACCGGCGCGCTGGACTACAACACCTCGAAGGAGATACTGAAGCTCATCGAGACGGTGAACCAGAAGTACAGCACCACGATAATCATGGTCACTCACAACGAAGCGATAAAGGACATGGCTGACAAGGTAGTGAAGCTGCGAGACGGAATGATACGCAGGGTCATCGAAAACGACCGCAAGCTCACCGCCGACGAGCTTGACTGGTAATGGAGGCTGACGATGAGAAATCCGCTTAACAGACGGCTTCCGCGGGAGCTTGCAAAGGACTGGGCAAAATACGCGGCTATATTCATACTGATGGTGCTTCTTATCTCGATATGCTCGGGCATGAGGGTATCCAACGAGAGCCTGAAGCAGGCGTACCATGAGAGCTTCGATAAGTACGTCCTTGAGGACGGCCACCTTACGCTTGACAAGCCGCTTCCGGACGAGATGCGCTCCGTTTTCGAGGAGAAGGGCGCGATGAAGCTCTACGACAATCTCTACTTCGACGAGGAGACCCCGGACGGTCAGGTGGTCAGGGTCTACAGCCAGGAGGACGAGATCAATACACCCTGCCTTCTCAGCGGGGAGCTTCCCGCAAACGACGGGGAGATCGCGATAGACCGCGTGTTCGCGAAAAACAACGATATCAGCGTAGGCGACTCTATCACGCTGAAGGGCAGGGAACTGCTGATAACCGGTTTCGTGGCGCTCCCGGACTACAGCACGCTGTTTGAGCGCAACACCGATTCCATGTTCGATTCCGTGAATTTCTCGGTAGCGGTCATGACAAAGAGCGGCTTTGACGCGCTCGGGAGCCGCAATATGGAGTACAACTACGCATGGCTGTACAACGAGGCTCCCGCCGACGACATAGAAGCGGCGGAGCGTTCCGACAAGTTCCTCGACGTGGTGAAGGACGAGCTGACGGACTACGACGAGGCGATAGTAAAGGCACAGGTAGACGAGCTGACCGACCGCCTGGAAAAGGCAGGGGAGGAGTACGGCGAGATATACAAGCGCAATTTCGAGGACAAGGTTTCCGAGATAACCGACAACGCCGAAAAGGGCGGCAGGGAATACGCCGAGCTGTATCAGAAGTCTATCGAAGCCAAACTGACCGAAGTGTCGGAGAAAGCGCAGGCAGGCGCAGCGGAGTACGCGCAGATAATGATGACCACCGGCGCGAAGCCGTCAAGAAGCGACCTTTCAGTCGATGTGGACGACTACACGTTCTCGCTCATTGAGAGTACGGTGAACGCTATGCTCACCGGCGGCAAGGCGGAAGCTCCGTCCCAGCAGGAGCTGATAGACCACTATCTCGATCAGGTGAAAAAGCCGGAAAGATCCGAGCTTTCTATTGATGTGGACGATTTCACGTTCAGCATAATAGAGCGCTCCGTTGACGCGGCGATACGCGGCGGCGAGTACTCCGGCCCCACCGAGGAGGAATTCAGGGACGCATACCTTGATACTGTCGAGAAGCCCCGCCGCGAGGAACTGTCCGTGCAGCTTGACGATTTCCTTTTCGGCATAGTAGAGGACGCCGCCGACGCTGAGCTTAACGGCAGGGATTTCGAAATGCCCGCCGACGAGGAATTCGAAAACGAGATCGACAAGACTGGCATCATTTCCGTGGATAACTATATCCCGCGCTACCTGAATCAGGCGATAACCTTCTCGATAGAGGATATCGGCGGCGACGAAGCGGGCACGATGGTAATGTGCTACATGATGATAGCGCTCATCGCGTTCATATTTGCAGTCACCATCTCGAACACCATTACCGCCGAGGCGGGAGTTATCGGAACGCTGCGCGCTTCCGGCTACACCAAGGGGGAGCTTATCCGCCACTACATGGTGCTTCCTCTGGTTGTCACGCTGTTCGCGGCGGTGGTCGGGAACGCGCTGGGCTACACGGTCATGAAGGAGTTCTGCGTAAATCTGTACCGCAGCAGTTACTCGCTCACTGATTACATCACCGTCTGGGACGCTTCCGCGTTCATTCTGTCGACGGTAATTCCGATAGTGATGATGCTGATCATAAACTTCCTGGTGCTGACCTCCAGACTGAAGCTCAGCCCGCTGAAGTTCCTGCGGCACGACCTCCGCAAGAACCGCAGCAAGAAGGCGATGCGCCTGAATACCAAGATACCGTTCAGGACAAGATTCAGCCTGCGGATTTTTTTCACGAACCTCCCGGGATATATCGTTATGATAATCGGAATACTGTTCGGCTCGGTGCTGATAGCATTCGGCGACCTCATGCCGCGAATGCTGGGCGAGTACCAGAATATCGTGACGCGGGACATGATAAGCGAGTATCAGTACATTGTCTACGACTGCGATGAAGCCGCCGAGGTCACGGACCCGGGCGCGGAGAAATTCGCGATGGCTTCCTACGACTACACAAAGCCGGGGTACCTCACGGACAGCATTACGGTCTACGGCGTGGTTGACGGCAGTAAGTTCGTTGACGCGGAGATCCCGGCAGGAAAGGCGCTGGTATCTACCGGCGTGAGCGTGAAATTCGGGCTAAACAGCGGCGACTCCATAACGCTGGACGAAAAGTACAAGCGTGACACCTCGTATAAGCTTGACATTGCGGGAGTTTACGATTACGAATCCTCGCTGGCGGTGTTCATGAACATTGACGACTTCGCCCGCACATTCGGCGAGGAGGAAGGCTACTTTACCGGATATTTCTCAAACACGGAGCTTACCGAACTTCCCGATGACGACGTAGCGACGGTGATAACCGCAAGCGATTACACGAAGCTTTCCACGCAGCTCATGGTGTCGATGGGCGGAATGATGAACCTTATAAAGTGGTTCGGCGCGCTGTTTTTCATTATTGTGGTGTACGTGCTGTGCAAGCAGGTCATCGAGCGGAACTTCCAGTCCATAGCGATGACGAAGATACTTGGCTTCCGCAACGGGGAGATAGGAATGCTGTATATTGCTTCCACGACTATTGCGGTTATAGTGGGACTGCTGATCTCGATACCATTCATTGACGTTGCGATGAAGCTTATAGTCAACGGGTACCTCTATACGATGATGACGGGTTACTTGCCGCTTTCGATGAGCCCCATGACGTATGTTGTGATGTTCTTTACGGGACTTGGCTGTTATATCGTGGTGGCGTTCCTGCAGATGAGGAAGGTCGCAAGGGTATCTAAGAGCGAAGCGCTCAAGAACGCGGAGTGATGGGCGCGGTAAAAATATGTTGGTGAAAACTATAATTTAGCGGCGAGTGTTCCGCTTACTGCAACCCCAAATCGGGAGTCAAGGGGGACGCGTCCCCCTTGCGAG